>ERZ808037.691-NODE-691-length-28202-cov-5.751538_pt1 | contig 28202 bp, 26 predicted proteins | sample MGYA00380190_ERZ808037 | MGnify/ENA primary metagenome ERZ808037 (study PRJEB31490, sample SAMN06133399) | mouse gut metagenome | isolation source: J9 | host: mice | place: China: Chengdu | collected 2015-05 ...
CACCGCCCCCAATGCGGAGGTCGGGCAGGAAGTAAGCGTAAATATGCGGGTCAACGCCGCCGCCTCCTTAGGCCGGGCAGAAATTATGCTGGCCTACGACGCCGCGGCGCTGGAGTTTATCGAAGGAAACAGCGTGGAAGGAGGGGCAGGCGCACTGCGTGCCCACGGAGGACCGGATGCCGGAGATTTAAAAAACATTGTATTTACCATGAAATTTCGGGCGTTAAAGCCGGGAACCAGTCAGATTACCATTACTTCCTGTGAAGTTTATGACAATGATACCCAGGCCGTAACCATCAGCCATCAGGGAACTTCAACCATCACCATAGCCGGTACGGAAAGCATAGCCGCAGGCGACGGCTTTTTAGCCTCCCTTGCGGTAGTCCCCGGAACCCTGACCCCGGCATTCTCCCCAGCCATCGATACCTATTCCATCCATGTGGGAATGGATGTGGAAAGCGTGGACGTACAGGCGCTGGCCGCCGAAGGCTCTACCGTAGCCATCGAAGGAAATGAAGGTCTGCAGATGGGTGAAAATACCATAACCATCAAAGTCACTGCTTCCGACGGAATCACCGTAAAAAATTACACGATTTCCGTAAATAAGAGCGAAGGCGGGGAATCCGCCGTTGCCGATACCGCGCTTCAGGGCGTCAGTCTGGAAGCCGCAGCAAAGGCCATCACCATCCTGCCTCCGGAGGAAGGCGTAACCTTACCGGAAGGCTTTACGGCAACCACCATTGATATCGACGGCTATAAGGCCACCGGATTTATCTGGACAGCAGAAAGCGATCATCAGTACTGTGTATTCTATGCCATGAATGCCGCAGGAGAGAAGAACTTCTACCGCTACGATTTAACCGAAAAAACCATTCAGCGCTACTTCCAGGACCCGGCGATGGATACCGGAATTACACAGGAAGATTACATCAAGGTAGCCGAGGATTATAATAACCTGCTGGAAGACTATAAGATCCGTCTTTACCTGATTATCGCTTTGGCTGCGGTTGTGGCCATCCTGCTGATTATCGTTGTCGTACTCTTAGTTTTCCGCAAACCGGAATCTCCACATGACCGGAATCGGACAAAGGACGGTGCAGAACCGGAGAGAACCTCCAGAAGACGTGAACTCAGCCGCGAAGAACGATACCTGCGCGGAGAAGAAGAAAGCGACGCCGAAGGCTATCCGCCAAAAAACACAGCGCAGATACAGCAGACAACACAGAACCGTGAAAGCCTGCATGAGGACTTTTCCGAAGAAGATTTTGAGTCCATGGAATTTGACGAACCGCAGGATAACAGGGCTAATATGCAGACACCAACTGATGACAGAACCAATGGGCCGACATCCTCCGTTGGAAGAACCTCTGCACAGGCACAAACCGGCTACAGCACAGCAGCCGCAGATAATATGCCGGAAGCTTTTACTGAGCCGGAAAGCAAAGAAAACCCGGAAGACGAAACGGATGAGGATTTTGAGTTTTTAGATATTTAACCGTCAAAAAAACATCGGGGATGCAGCCAATCACTGCATCCCCGATATTTTTTATCTTACACCGGATAAGCTCCGCTCTCCTTATCCGCAACCGCCTGGTCTACCTTTGTCTGCTGTGCCTCGCGGTACTGGAAGAACTCCTTGGCTACCGCCGGGAACAGTGCATAGGAGAGTACATCCTCATCCTGCTGCTTCCACTGTGCACATTCCTTCTCAAATTTAGGCAGTTCCGGCTCAATTAAATCCGCCGGACGGCAGGTAATCGGCGTTTCATCTCCGATAATCTTCTTCTGCACCTCTGGATTAAACGGCTTAACCGTCTGTCCGAACTCGCCCATCATAATCTTCTTGGACTCCTTGGGAACCAGCTTATAACGCTCGCCGGAAATCACGTTCATTACTGCCTGCGTACCTACAATCTGGGAAGAAGGAGTAACTAACGGCGGCTCGCCGAAGTCCTTGCGCACTCTCGGGATCTCCTCAAGCACTTCCTGGTACTTATCTTCCTTGCCTGCCTCTTTAAGCTGGCTCACCAGGTTGGAAAGCATACCGCCCGGAACCTGATACTGCAGGGTCTTAATATTAACCCCCAATACCTTCGGATTCAACAGCCCGCTTGCCAAAGATTCTTCACGGATCGGCCGGAAATACTCGGCAATCTCTGCCAGCTTCGTCAAATCATATCCCGTATCATAAGGTGTACCGCGGAAGGTTTCCACCATAACCTCCGTCGCCGGCTGGCTTGTTCCCAGGGCTAACGGTGACATCGCACAGTCGATTATATCACAGCCCGCTTCCACGGCCTTCATATAGGTCATCGAAGCCACACCCGAAGTATAATGCGTATGCAGATCAATCGGCAGGTTCGTCCCTTCCTTCAGTGCATGAACCAGTTCATCCGCCGCATAAGGCGTCAAAAGCCCCGCCATATCCTTAATACACAGAGAATCCGCACCCATATCCTCAATTCTCTTGGCAATATCCTTCCAGTACTCCAGCGTATAGGCATCGCCCAAGGTATAGCACAGGGCAATCTGGGCATGTCCCTTTTCCTTATTCGTTGCCTTCACCGCCGTCTGCAGGTTGCGGATATCATTCAGACAGTCAAAAATACGGATAATATCGATACCGTTCGCAATCGACTTCTGAACAAAATACTCCACCACGTCATCCGCATAATGATTATAGCCCAAAATATTCTGCCCGCGGAAGAGCATCTGCAGCTTTGTATTCTTAAATCCTGCTCTCAGCTTCCGAAGCCTCTCCCAGGGATCTTCCTTCAAAAACCGCAAACAAGAATCAAATGTTGCGCCGCCCCAGCACTCTACCGCGTAATATCCTACCTGATCCATCTTCTCAATAATCGGAAGCATCTGCTCAGTAGACATTCTGGTTGCAAGCAAAGACTGATGTGCGTCACGAAGGACGGTTTCCACAATCTTCACCGGCCTTTTTGCTGTATCTGCCATGATTATTTCCTCCTAATCATCCTAATTAATTTCCCAATTCTTCAAATTTACTGCCAAAGCCGACGATTTCCCTAAACTCCAAAAATCGCCATAAATGCACCCGCCGCAACAGCCGTACCGATAACACCTGCCACGTTCGGGCCCATCGCGTGCATTAACAGGAAGTTCGTCGGATCAGCTTCCGATCCAACCTTCTGCGAAACACGGGCTGCCATCGGAACTGCCGACACACCAGCCGATCCAATCAGCGGATTTACTTTTCCGCCGGTCAGCTTGCACATTGCCTTGCCGAACAGTACACCCGTAGCCGTGCCCACGCCAAATGCAACCAGACCCAGAACAACGATCTTAATTGTATCCCAGTTCAGGAATGCCTCTGCACTCGTTGTCGCGCCGACCGAGGTGCCCAGCAAAATAACAACAATATACATCATTGCATTAGAAGCCGTTTCCGCAAGCTGCTTAACCACACCCGACTCACGGAAAAGGTTGCCTAACATCAGCATACCGACAAGCGGAGCCGTGGAAGGCAGAATCAGGCAGACAATCGTCGTAACAATAATCGGGAACAAAATCTTCTCCAGCTTAGAAACCGGACGAAGCTGCTCCATCTTAATCTTTCGCTCCTCCTCGGTCGTAAGAAGCTTCATAATCGGCGGCTGAATAATCGGAACCAGAGCCATATAGGAATAAGCAGCAACGGCAATCGGCCCCATAAGCCCGGTCTGCCCTAACTTACCAGCCAGGAAAATCGAAGTCGGTCCGTCAGCACCGCCGATAATGGAAATCGCCGCAGCAGCTTTTCCGTTAAAGCCCATAAAGATTGCCAGAAAGTACGCACTGTAAATACCGAACTGTGCCGCTGCACCCAGAAGAAAGCTCTTGGGATTGGCAATCAGCGGCCCAAAGTCCGTCATCGCCCCTACTCCCATGAAAATCAGGGAAGGAAGAATACTCCACTCATCCAGCAGGAAGAAGTAGTGCAGAAGCCCTCCTACTCCATTCGACGTATCTTCCGGCGAAGCCATAATATCCGGATAAATATTTACCAGCAGCATACCAAAAGCAATCGGCACCAGAAGCAGCGGTTCAAAGCCTTTTTTAATCGCCAGATATAAGAAGAACAGGGCGACAGCAATCATAATATAATTACCAAATTCCAGATTAAAAAACGCCATCTGATGAAGAAGGTTGGTAAAGGTACTACCCATATCCATGTTTTGCACCAAGCCTTAAAGCAAGCAGTTTCCCGCTCTTTTTAAGACGCAAACCAAAAGGGTGAAAGATAGGTTTGCCATTGATCCTTTCATTAAAATTTCTTTCTCCCTTATTCTTTTGCAGTGTTGTCCGCAGCCTTTTGCCCGCGCAGCAGGCCCAAACGCCCGCCGACTGCAAAAAGCTTAGTTCATCGTTGCAAGTACTGCACCGGACTCTACGGAATCGCCAGCTGCTGCGTTAATGGTAGCAATGGTTCCGTCCTGCGGAGCAACAATATCGTTTTCCATCTTCATCGCTTCCAGAACCAGGATAACATCACCCTTCTTCACGGCCTGACCTGCACTCGCCTTCACTGCCAGTACCTTGCCCGGCATCGGAGCTGCCACGGTAACTGCGCCTGCTGCCCCTGCGGGAGCGGCTGCCTTCGGTGCGGCTGCGGGAGCGGCCTTTGGTGCGGCCTTGGGAGCCTTTGGTGCGGCTGCGGGAGCGGCACCGGTAAATCCTTCTTCAACCGTTACTTCATAAACATTTCCATTCACTGTAATTGTATAATTTTTCATGATTTCCTCCATATTTGTTCATATTTTTACAGAACCCATACTTTAATCACACTTATTTTACGCTCTTTTCCACGCTGCACCGGTTTTCCGCTTAATCGAACGAACAACCAGGCCGTCAGCCGAAGTATTCTGGGATGCAGCAATTGCCGCAGTAATCACGGCAACCAGTTCCAGATCATCGGTGACATCCTCTTCTGCGGCTTCCTCTGCAGGAGCCGGGGCAGGTGCGGGTACAGGGATCGAGGCAGGTGCCGGAGCCTTCGCTGCCGCGCTCTTCTTTTCCCACGCATTAATATACTTAAAGCAGCTGATAATCAAGCTGATAAAGATTAATACGATAAATACCGTTCCCATACCAATCAGGGTGTGTACTGCTCCCCTTACTACATTCTCACCGAGAGTATAGAAAGGAACATACTCGATATTGGCAATGGAACCTGTCCGGTCATAGTAAACCGTAAGGGTTGCCGGACGTTTTTCAAAGGTTGCCTCGGTAACCGCCACAAACTGACGATCTTTCTGGGTTACGTTAATCTCGCCAAGCTGTACCAGATTGCCGACTTCTTCCTTGGTCGTCAGCCAGGAATCTAAGCTGGCAGCCATCGTTGTATTGCCATCATCCTCATACTGTTCAATCATCGCCAGAATATCCGCTTCCGGGTAGCTGGTGAGCGCTTCCAGATTCTGCTGGGTAATCATGGTAATCGAGGCTTTAATGGTTTCATCCACAGCCTCCCCCGCATCCTCTTCTTTCGCGCAGCCGGTAAAAAGACCTAAGCACAGCACCATGGCAATGATGGCGAAAAGCGTTCTTCTTTTTTTCATTCTGCGTCACCTCATTCTTATTTGGTCCCGTGTTTCTTTGCCGGACGGTCCTCTCTCTTTGTGAACAGCATTTCCATCGCTGCAATCACTCTCTTTCTGGTATCAGCAGCTTCGATAATATCGTCAACATAGCCTCTCTTTGCTGCTGCTACGGCGCTCGACTGCTTCTGGCTGTACGCCGCCGCTTTCTCGGCAATCAGGGCTGCGGCATTCTCCGCCTTCTCGATTTCCTTTGCGTACATAATCTTTGCTGCTGCATTAGCGTCCATCATACCAATCGCAGCATCCGGCCACGCATAGACAATGTCCGCGCCCAGAGCCTTGCTGCCCATAGTCAGGTAAGCCGTGCCGTAAGCCTGTCCTACCACTACGGTTACTTTGGGAACGGTAGCATTGGCATAGGCATAGGTTAAGCGTCCTGCTGCCTTGGCAATTCTTCTCTCGGTATGTTTGTCGGCCTTGTAGCCCTTTACATTGACCAGTGTCAGTACAGGAATATTAAATGCATCACAGAAAGAAAGGAAATCCGCAGCCTTATGGCAGCCATTCGTCGTTAAAACGGCATCATAGGAAGCTGTCTTTTCACCGTCCTCATAGGTTTCCGTGCGGTTGGCAATGCAGCCGACCGTCGTGCCGTTAAGACGGATAAAGCCCGTCACCATCTCCGGTGCGTAAGCTTTTTTCATTTCCATAAAGAAACTGTCATCAGAAATCAGAGTCAGTGCCAGAGCCGTATCGCCGGCGCAGCCAGCCAGATCCTCACATACACGGTTTAAATCATCCCGGCACTCGTCATAGGACATATCATCCTCATTATTTGCCGGAAGAATCGAAACCAGGGAACGAAGTTCTTCCATCACTGCAGCCTCATCGCCCACAAAATCCACTAAACCTGCTTCCTCACTCTGGAACTTGGAAGACGCCGTATCACACTTTCCGGCATAATTGCCGTCAAGAGCATTCGGGGAATTGACAAATAACTTTGCCTTCTTCTCCTCCATCAGCGTAAAGTCGGTAATTGCAGCCGAAACGGCCATGCCGCCGCCGCAGGTGCCAAAAACAGCGGTAATCTGCGGAATCACACCGGATGCCGCAGCCTGGCTCGCATAAATCTCACCAAAGCCGTTCAATGCGTCCGTCGCCTCCTGCAGACGCAGACCTGCACAATCCACCAGGCCAATCACCGGGGCGCCCATCTTCATCGCCATCGCATAGAGGTTAGAAATCTTCCTGGCATGCATCTCGCCCACTGAGCCGCCCAAAACCGCAGCATCCTGGCTGTAAACATACACAAGATTGCCTTCGATCGTGCCGTAGCCGGTCACTACACCGTCAGCAGGGGTTTCCTGTTCAGTCATGTTAAAGTCCGTAGCACGAGCAGAAATATAGCCGCCGACTTCGACAAAACTGTTTTCATCAAGTAAAGCTTCAATTCTTTTACTTGCTGAAGTTTGTGCTGAATTACTCATTTTGCAGTCCTCCATTTTAAAATATTTTGACAGGAATCTGTTTGTAAGGAAGCAAACAAAAAACCTGATAAATCAAAAAATTCTGCGATTATAATTTTATATCGTATTTCCCAAAAAGGCAAGCCCTTTCGACAGATATTTCACAATATTTTAATATCTGCCATAAGTACCAAAAAATATGCACAGATTCCGGCAATGTGCCGAAATTTGTGCATATTTTTCATGAAATGCTTTCTGTCAAATTCAACATACTTCCTTGTCTCATCATCTAAAAGAATATCCGCATTATCAATCACGATTAACTTCCCCGGAACAGACAAAGACTTTATCCATTTAGACCCATCTTATTCCTGCGACTCCCCACGAATAATAAATTTCATACATTTTATCCATATCTTCCTGCTTCTCAATGATCAGCTGAAACTGACGCACATAACCATAAGCAAACACACCGGCAACCGCCAGATATTGGACCAGCCTGGACTTTAAATTACTCCCTTTTCGGAAAAATGTTCCCAGTGCTTATGTGAGAAAATTTGGTGAATATTTATAAGTTTTCATATTATTTAGGCAATTTAAGCAACTGCTTTTGATGTTTTGTTTATTGATACTATCTCTATTTTTTACTTTGGTAATATCCAAAACATATCATAGTCCAAATCCCAGGCACAACTGCATATCCAGCATTTGCTTGTCCATGATTATCAAGTACATAACAACCACCTATAAATGTTAAAGTCAGAAAAACAATTCCTAAAATCAAAGCTATTTTTTGGAGCCGTCCTATCTTTTCTATAAGAATGACTTTTACTATCATGCAAACTGCCAATAATACAATCGTTAATAATCCATTTATCAAAATGCTAGTATACCATGGAGCAGATTGCATAGCATATAGATACGGATATTTTCTAAAATGCCAGTATTCATATAGTCCTGAGCCAATGAACATACCAATAAACGCGCCTATGATAATATTTAGTATCTGATTTATCTTCTTTTTCATGGCTATCCTCTCAAAAAAATCTTTTTCTTCTGCCTCTGCTTACACAGAAGCCCCGCAAATCAGGAGCTTCCGCGCACTTCGAGAGAAACCTTGATAAAAGTATCTTCGGCCTCCTCCTTCTCGATAAGCTTCAGCATCGTATCCACCAGACACCGGGCAAATTCCTCTTTGGAAAAGTCAATACTGGTCAGCGGCGGCGACACCAGTTGAGAAAGGTAGGTATTATCCATGCCGGTCACTGCCATATCCTCCGGTACACGAAGGCCAAGCTTTTTTACATACTGCATAATATTCCCTGCCAGATAATCATCCCCGGCGACAATCGCGGTGGGGCGATCCGACGACGGCCCGGAAAAAACCAAATCAAAAATCGTCGAACAAATCGTTTCCAGAGCATCGGTATTCCGGCAGACCAGATTTTCTTCATAGGAAAGCCCGTTTTCCTCGAGCGCATCTTTATAGGCCCGCTCGCGGAATCCCTTTTTCAGGTTCATATTATAGCGCAGAGGCGGTGCAAAAATAATCCGTTTATGCCCCTTGACAATTAAATAATTCACTACCTTTTTAATCCCGCCGTAAATATCGGGGGCAACGGTAATGATATTGGGTTCAAGAAAGCTGTAATCCCTGGTCTTATACAGGACAATGGGAATCCCCGCACCGGCAATTTCATTTAATTCGCTGGCGGTATACCGGTTGGTCAGCATAAACACCCCGTCAAACCGCCCCTCAATCAGCATCTGGATAAAATCCTCCCCGTCCCGGCTGTAGCAGTGCGAAACAAAATAGCCCTTGTCAAAAAACATATTTTCCGCAATATCCAGCCAGTTATTCCTCAGATTATCGCAGACGAAGGCTATCTGCATGGATTTATTGGTTTTTAAACTCCTTGCATACAGATTCGGTCGGTAATGCAGTTCCTCAATAGCCTTCTTCACTGCCAGGGTTTTTTCCTCACTGACAAACTTTGTCTGGTTAATCACATAAGAAACAATTGCCGGGGAAACCCCTGCCAGCTTGGCGACATCATTGCGCGTAATTTTCTTCTTCAAACTTCCACCTCTTTTCCCTTTGCCTGTTCAGATTTCTTCGTTATTCTCTGTTATTCTCTATTTCTTTTCTCTTTGTTATCTTTTCGACTTAAAAGCGGCCCATGTGTACCCACGGCGCGAACAAGCTTTGCCGCATAGGAGGCCAGGATAATTCCCAGGGCAATCGCCCCCGCTTCTATCATCACCCGGTTAGAAAAATTTCCAAACTGCACATACTCTCCCCGCACCAGATGCTGCATCGTATAGTACAGATCTCCGCCTGGGATTTCAGGAATCAGCATGGGCACCAGCATAAGAATTACCGGCGTTTTGATGATTCTTGCCAGCAGTTCACTTAAGACAGCCACAAAAAAGCTTGCGGCAAACAGCCCGACAAACATCCCGTAACCATGGGCAACACAGACAAGATACACCACCCACCCCGCTGCGCTGCCCAGGGCTATCCAGATTAGTTTTCGATCATACACGCCAAAAAGGATAGCAAAGCCCACAGAACCAATTAAGCCCATCATGGTCTGAATCATATAAAACTCCATTTTCCTCCAAACTCCTTGTTCTATACACCCACCAGCAGGATAATGGCAAAGCCCATTGCCACAGAAACGGCTTTTAAGAGGGCCTCGCTCATATTCAGCAGGCCGCTGATCATATCGCCGTTAATCATATCCCGCAGGGAATTTGTCAACTGTATTCCTGGGATCACCAGCATAATATTGCCAATCATAATCTTGTCCGGCTGCACCCCAATCCCTGCCCGCACAAGCGCCGAAACGGTAAGAGCTGTAAATGCACTGCAGAGCATAGTCTGGAGAATACTGTTAAGCTTTAAAAGCGAGCTGACCCAGAGCGCCCCAAACAAAACCATACCGGAAAGCGCCGCCGCCAGCCCGTCCATCCAAAAACCGCCGAAAAAAACCGAAAGCGAAGCGGAAATCATCATGTACATCGCCAGCTTCAGTCCGTCCGACCCTTTTTTCATCTCCTGGATCTTACGAATCTCCTCCTGCAGGACTTCTAAGGGAAGCGGTGCAGCACAGACCCTGCGCGACAGCCCGTTCACCAGCTCCACCTTCCCCAGATCGGTATCCCTTTCCCTGATCCGCCGGGTCTGTGTAATCGTCTGCCCGTCCGGCATCCTTGCACTGGCGACAATGCTGGAGGTAATCGTAAACACATCCGAACGAATAAAGCCATAGGCCCTGCATAAGCGCGAAATCGTATCCTCCACCCGGTTTACCTCCGCCCCGTGGGTTAAAAGAAGTTCCCCGATATCCATAATGGCGGACAAGAAACCATTCATCTTCAACATCTTGGTATCCCTGTTCATTCTGTGTTCATCCTGCTTTCCTTTTCTTATTTACCAATTCTTTTTCATCCTCCGTTAAAATCCGGCAGAACCATTATAAATCAATCAGTTACTCGTGTCAACACCTTTTCACTGCAAACAACTTTCTTCCATCTCTTGAAAAATAAGAGCATCCCTTTTTCATCATCGCAGCCATGCAGGGTTTGACACCTTTACCCAAGGGAACTTACCCTGTTTCTCCATTTCCCCCGAGCCAGGCCCTTCCCACCCACTGAAGGCACCATTCCAGAGAAAACCGTTTTGCCCCCTGGGCGGTCAGCACCGGGTAGGAGGCCACTTTTTGATCGTTTAAATAATACTCAACGTTCCCCACCTTCTCCCCCTTCGTCACCGGCGCTTCCAGGTTTTCAGGAAGATTTCTGACGATCCTTACCTTATCCTGCGCACTCACCAAAAACGGCAGTTCCTTCTTGTCTGCATCGCCCAACACAAGTTCAACCTCGCAGTCCTCCCAGTCCGTGCTGCCCGCTTCCCTTCCCACGCCCTCCCTTACGGGCAATGCCGGCAGTTCACATTCCCGGTAAATATTTCTGTATTGGTAATTCTCTTTTCCGTAGCCAATCAGTTCCTGAACATCCGACCATTTATAGGTCTTGTGCGGCGGCCACCCGCAGCCCAAAAGCGCCACAATAAACATCCTTCCCTCATCCTCCACCGCACCGATATAGCAGTAGCCTGCTCCGCTGGTAAATCCGGTTTTCCCGGACAATGCCCCAGGCATCATGGTAAGCAGGGCATTGTGGTTATGGCACTGATAATTTCCCTTCCCGTCGGCGTCCCCAAAACGGTAATCTGCCGTCCGGGTAATCTGTAAAAATTCCTCGGCCTTTGGAGATTCCCGGATACAATACTGCATTATCCGTGCCAGATCCTCGGCTGTCGTCGAATGAGTGTGTTCCTTTCCCTCCTCATCGACGATCTTCCCGTCCAGACCATTGGGCGTGATAAACCAGGTATTTTTACAGCCAAGTTCCTCTGCCTTTCGGTTCATCTGCCGGGCAAATTCTTCCACGCTTCCCGCCGCTGCCTCGGCCACAGCCACGGCAGAGTCATTGTGCGATTCCAGCATCAGGGAATAGAGGATATCCCGGGTATAAAATCTCTGCCCTGCCTGCATTCCCAGATGTACCTTAGGCTGTGCGGCGGCATGAGCGGAAACTTCCGTAATCTTATCGGCCTCCCCAAGTCCTGCTTCCAGCGCCAGAATACAGGTCATAATCTTTGTAGTACTTGCCATGGGACGGACGGTTTCTCCGTTTTGCTCCCATAAAATACGTCCTGATTTGCCATCCATCAATACCGCGGACTGCGCATAAAGGCGGACGTCCTCTGGATTATCCCCATGATCCGCAAAAGAGGCTGACGTTATCCCCAGGCAGAAAACAAGCGCCCAGATAACGACAGCCTTTGCTGTTTTTCTTTTTCTTCTCTGCATCTCCATCCGCACACCGCCAGATTTACTTGTTAAACTTTATTCACCGGCCAATGCAGATATGACTGTTCTTCCATCGCTGTTCACATTTCGGGAACACTACTCTTCCACTTCATAAGCATATAAAATCGTCCTTGCATTGGGAAACTCATAGCTGCAGGTGATCAGGGAATACAGGCGGTGTACCGGGCCGGGCGAGGCGGCTCTTGTCATCGCTCCTGATGTCATCTTCCTTACATAATCATCCAATGCCCTTCCGGAGTACAAGCGGGTTCTCCGTATTATTCCGTCCGCAGAAGTGTAGAGGGCCGCCAGAGCCTTTAAATGAATCTCCTTCTTTGGCGTATAGATGTAAATATCCTGGTGTTCGTCAAAAAAATCCTGTTCCTTATAAAAAACCACGTCTTTAAACATCGTACCGTTCTTCATATGATGTCCGTAAAGGATGTTGTGAAGGCTGGAAAAATCCGGTGCATCATCCATATCCAGGTAAATCGCCCCGGCCACACTGTCATTTCCCTCCATATCCGTGTGCAGGTACTGCTCATTATCCCTTCCCTGGAGCACCGGATAGTCAATCCGTGTATCCGGTATTCTTATCCAGGCAACGACATCTTCATTAATCTCCCACAACGCCTCAAAATCAATCGGTGAAACATAGGCTGTCGTTTCTTCCTCGGTTTCCGGCTCCGTTTCCGTTTCTGAAGGTGCCGATTCCTGTGTTTCGGCTTCTAAAATCAGTTCCTGACTATCGGTTTTTGCCTCCGACACCTGATGCTCCTGTGCCCTTCTCTCCTTTTCCCGAACATCCTTGATCAGCCGCGTCCCCGCCCCCAGTGCAATAATAAGCACGAAAACAACCGTCCCTGCCGAAAAAAACCGACTGCGCTTCTCTTCCTTTTTTTCCTTCCCTTGCTTTATCTGCTTCATGTCCCTTCCCTCTTATTTCCGGGAATCTTCCCTGCTTTTTTGTGTGATTATTCACCTGTTTGCCGTAATCTTTCTACTCCATTATAAATCCAAATCCTGTAAATGGCAAGAATGTCCTTGACTAAATATAGGCTGAATATAGGCTGATCATTGACAAAAAGACAGCAAAAAACCCGGATGTGCTTTCATTCCTTCCGGGTTTTTTGTCAACATGATTTATAAAATAACTCATTCCCCTTGCCTCGGCTGTTCCGAAGCCTTTATTTGTTACTGTACATGTGCATTCACCGTAACCTTTTTATTCTAAATACTCTTTGAGCCATCTCTTCAGCAATTCTTCTGAAGCTTCCTCTCCCATAACCGTCCTGCTCTCGCTTAAGTTTTGCAGATAGTCATAAACCGCGTCGGTCACCTCCGGAATTTCAAATTCAAAAATCCTGAACTGATCGTGAATGCAGTACTGCATATACAGCTTCCCATTCTGATGCGACACGGTTTCCCAGCGGTAATCCAGCGGAAATTCATTTTCTTCTAGGAGGCGTATATGATACCAGCCTTCCTCGATGGCCTGAAAGATCTGTTCCAGAAGATACTTCCTGTCTTTTTTCTCTAACGGAGATATGAAAAAAATTTCAGGATATTCCCGAAAAACGCCGGTCTGGATAAATTCCAGAACATAGCGGGAATTCATCAAAATAACAATCTGATCTTTTTTCTTTACCTCATATAAAAGAGCCGTATAGCGAACCATCCCTTCCAGCAAATCCTTATAACCGGGAATCGATGGGTTTAAATAGGTTTCAATCAAATCCCGGTTCCAAAACTGCAGACTGCACAGCCCGCTGCTGACCTCGATGGTTCGTTCATAGTGATAGTCACTGGCATAATCCATCCCCCAAGTCAGACGCCGATCCAACCCAACCTTGCTTTTCATCAGGGGATAACATAACTGCAGCATACGGGAAAAGCTATCCTTAAAATACTGATGGATCTGTTCTTTTCTATGGACAATCGCATTCTTCCCATCCACAGCAATCTGCACGGCACAGTCGTCAGTAACGATAAAATAGGGCAGAATATTCATCATCCCATAATGTTCAGAGGAATTCCCGTAATAATAGTACGGGCTGTATTCCTTAATTGCCACCCCGCACCGCATAATGGACTTTACAATATCCAGCGTATCATATTCCATCGGAGCGGAATTCGTATTCAGACAAAGAATATGCCTGATCGGCGAAGCTGAGGCACATTCATAGATTGCATTAATGGTATAAAGAAAGAGCATCGTTCCCGGCTGCAGAAAAAGATTTACCGGCCCTCCCTCTTCAAGCGCAGACCGCAGAATGGTATGAATCCCCTTCTGCACCTCTACCTCACCGTAAAGCATCCGAATTTCTTCACTTTGACTGCAAAATATCGACTCTATCTGGTTTTCTTTGGTTCTGCCAACAGACAGCGCCGAGGCTTTTTCATCTCTTTTTTCGATAAATTTTCGTGCTCCCGACTCTTCTAAGGTCAAAAGAGAAGCAAACAGTTCTTTTACTTTCTTTCTCCGATAATACTTCTCTTCTCCCACATGCGTTACCTCAAACGCCTGCATGGCCTTTGACCGCTCTTCCGGCGTCAGACGAAGTTCCGCAAGAATCGTTTCCAGAAGTTCCTGATTCTGCAGGGGACGTTTTCCTCGAATATACTGGTACATCGTCGAACGGTCCACCCTGCATTTTTTTGCCAGTTCAGCAATATTCTGCTCCTTTTTCTTAACAAAATAATCCAGACATTCCGATAAAATCGACATGTTCCCTCCCTTAAAAGTCATCCGACGTATTCTTTATTATTGTAGCATGGAAAAGGCAGGGAAACAAGGTGTGGCAGATTTTGTGGCAGAACTTTATCAACTAAATGTTTTCTTTCTGTACCGATGAGCCAGAAATAAGGTAAGGCTAAGACAAAGAAATTCCGACAACAATGCAGACCACCATATGCCTTTCCCGCCCCACACAAAGATCATAAGCACGAGCGCAGCGGCAAGGGTGAAAAAACCGCGTCCCACAGAGATAAGAAACGAGGAAACCGCTGCCTCCACCGAAGTAAAATATCCTGCGGCAATAATATTTACACCGGAAAACAAGAAAGAAAGACTAAAAACCTTGAGCACCCGAACCGATTCGGTATAAAGCGCCGTGTTCTCCGGTGAAATAAACAGAGCAACCATCTGATCTGCCCCGCAAAAGACAGCCGCAATAGCCAGGGCTGAGATGATTCCCCCGGAAATCATAGCATAGGACAGCAGTCTTTGGCACACGTTTTTTCTTCCGGCTCCCAGATAATAGCTGATCATGGGCTGTGCTCCCTGGGCAATCCCTGCCATACTCATGACCACAATCGTATTCACATAAGCTAAGATGGTATAACTGATAATCGCCTCTTCTCCCAGACAGGCCATAATTGCATGGTTAAATAAAAATGTTGTAAGCCCCGCTGACCATTCCGTTAATCCGGAAGGTATCCCGATTTTTACAGAGCGTAAGAAAATCTTCCAGTCAAAAGAAAAACGGACAAAATGCAGGGTTGCACGCCGCCCCAAAAAATGAAATAAGTAAATAAAAATCAATACAAGCTGGGAAAGTCCCGTAGCAAAAGCAGCCCCGCCCACACCCATGGAAAAGCAAAAGACAAACAGATAATCCAGCACACAGTTTAAAAGACAGCCAAATGTAACCGCAAAAAGAGCCAGCTTGGGATAACCGTCGGTCTTAACCAGAACTTCAAACGAATACACCATTAAAAAGCAAATGCTGAACGGGCCTACATGCAGAAGATATTCTTCCACAAGGGGCTGCACATTTTCTCCGGCACCCAGAAATACCGCCAGAACATCCGGCCAAAGCATAACCGCCAGCGTAAGCACCAGAGAAATCACTGCCAGAACAACAAGAATCTGCGAAAATGCCCGATTTGCCTCATTAAACTTCCCCTGTCCCATGTACATGGCCGCAATGGTTGATACCCCTACGGCGAACAGCAAAGAAATAGAAAATAAAAAATTGACATAGGGTGAGGCCAGGTTCACTGCAGAAAGCGCCAGTTCCGACACCCCCTTTGCCACAAAAATCCCATCCACCATCGTATACAGGGCAAAAACCCACTGTGCCGCCATTGAAGCCAGCATAAAGCGCAGAAAATCCTGCTTTAAATAACATTCTCTTAACTGCATAATCATCCTCCTTCGCTGCGGTTCATGCTCATTCACTGTAACCAGCAAAATTTTACCTTTTTGTTTTCTGCTTTATTTCTACCCTTTTCCCTTTTCTTTATTTCTCTTTTCTCTTTTCTCTTTTCAACAACAATAAACCCTGGTATACTACCAAGGTCAAGAGAAAAATAGAAAAAGAATAAAGGAAGAAAAAAACGATAAAACATTAACGAGGAATGTTATGGAAAAATTTTACAAGATAGGCGAACTGGCGCGGCTTTACCATGTCAGCACCGATATTCTCCGCTATTACGAAGAACAAAACCTTCTTACGCCCAAACGCGCCCCGAACGGCTACCGGCTTTATAGTATTAAGGACATCTGGAAATTAAATGTGATTCGAGATTTGCGAAAATTAAATATTCCTGTCGAAAAGATCCGCGATTATCTGGCAGAACACAATGCTGCCTCCACACAAACGCTGCTGGAAAATGAACTTGCGTTAATCGAAGCCCAAATCCAGCAGCTAAAACAAATGCAGAACAGCATCCGGCAGAGGATTGCCTCCTGTCAGAGGGCCTATTCCCTGCCCCTGGTTCGGTGCTTTCTCCAGGACTTCCCCAAACGCCCCTGCCATACGATCAATAAAGGCTATACGACGGACGAGGAGATGGACCCGCTGATCCAGCAGCTGCAAAGCTTTGACCCGGAAAACTTATATATCTGGGGAAATGACGGCATCGGCTCCGTTATCTCCCTGAATGCTGCCCAAAACGGCCGCTGCCGCCAGTACGAAAGCGTTTTCATCCTCCATCCCAGGGGACAGTGGGAAATTCCTGCCGGGAAGTATTTATGCCTAGGCTACAGCGGCGACAGTATGCAAAACGCAGTCTTTGTTCCCCGACTCTTTACCTGGGCAAAAAAACATCAGTTCATCCCCATAGGGCCTTTGCTGGAGTTTTTGCGGACCGATATCCATATCTCCGGCAAAACTTCGGATCATATTACGGAACTGCAGCTTCGCGTAGAAACCGAAGTTCCGTAATGACACTGCCTAATTCAAACTAATTCAGCTTTTTAATACTGAGCGTAGCATTAACACCGCTTCCAAGGGTTATTCCCACAGCCAAAAGTGCAGAAAGCGCCATATCAATAACATTGCCTGCCACTAAGGTAACTACCGTACTTCCATTAAACAGAGAACTCGTACCTACTGCCAGTGCTCTGGAAATGGTCGCACTCGGAACATTAATTCCGTCAACTCTTACAGCAAAAGTAATCGTCGTTGCCACAGCAGCCGTCATCGTTGTTGAATAATTAATTTCATACGTACCCGCTTCTGTCACCGAAATGCTGTTTGCCGGAGTGTAGGTCACTGCTTCTGACGGCAAAGTGCTGGGAAGCGGAACTTGTGTTGTTCCTCCGATGGTCAGATTCAGTGTTTGAGGATCAGTGCTGTACAATCCGCCGTAAGCATTTAGGCCATTTGCCGGGCCGGTTGGACCGGTTGGGCCTTCTGCTCCCGCCGCTCCTGCTGCCCCTGCGGGACCTGCCGGGCCGGTTGGACCGGTTGGGCCTGCCGGGCCTGCTGCTCCTGTCGCTCCGGTTGCTCCGGTTGGGCCTACTGAACCCATCGGACCCATTAATCCCATCGGACCTGCCGGGCCTGCGGGACCCATTGGACCCTGTGGACCTGCCGGACCGGGACGGCCCATGGGGCCACGCGGACCAGTCGGGCCCTGGCAGCAGAAATAATTTCCGCTGCAGCACCCTCTGCTGTCCCTGTCACAACTGCAGTTTCCCCCACATGAACTGCCGCAGTTATTTCCATAGCAACAATAATTTCCATGATTAAGAAACATACCTATTCCTCCTTATCAATACCGCCTGGCATCTTAGGTTTTGGTTTCCTTATTCATGGCCCGGGCAACGACTCCTCTTTCTTTTTGCCCGTTTTTTCGTGACTTATCCACCTGTCTTTGGTATTTATCATCCGAACAAACGCAGAAAAAATTTTGGAAGATTTAACGGTTTATTCAGCATTGATTCAGCATTAAAATATTTTCTTTTTAATATCAACTTTTTAATATCATTTTTTAATGCCTGCTTTTTTAAGGAATCCGCTCTTCTAAGATGCTTGGCTTACTATATCTTATGAAAAAGAACAAGTTTGGTTCCTTAAAAATCCAGATTGTCTTTCTTTTCTGTTTTCAAGACTTTTTCGTGACTCACTGCCACAGGTTAGACACGGTATCGATGTGCAGCATCTTCTGTAAATTCGTATACCGGCAGGAACGAACAGCCATCTTATTATCGCCCAACGGAATCTTTTCAATCTTTTTTGCCTTACCTTTAAAATAAAGAATGTATTTTCCTGTATCCTTATATTTCTCGATTCGTTCAACCGCGGCATAATGAGTGACCGCAGAGATCGGATAGACCTGGTAAGCGGCTATGTATTTTATCCGGCTGATCATAGGAACAGATATTCTCACCGCGTACCAGCAGTTCTCGCCAAGAAAGGTTTCATTAAATCCTTCCTCTAATGCAGGAACAATTATGGTATCCAGATCGTCCACATCATCCGTATCTTCATTATCCACATCAATTTCTTTTTCATCATAAAACGGGGTAAACCGATGAACAATCTCCTTCCCTGCCCTGTAAGATTCAAATTCCAGAACCGTAATCTCATCATTTAGCTTGGACAAAACACGCTCCAGTTGTTCCGTATATTCATCAATAATAATGATAATGGAGATTGGCATTTCATAGAGTACATGATAGAAAATTTCGGTTTCATCATTAAACTTTGTTTTGGGATTTTGAATGTATCTTCTCAATATTTTTTGTTTTGCCTTATCCTTTACAATTTCTTCCATCAAAATATTTTTCAGTTTATATTTATTATCGTCAAACGCCATTGAAAATTTAAGAAGCTGTTCTGCCACATGACCGTATAAATCATGACTTTCCAGTTCTATTTCAATAAAATACAGTTTAGGCTCGGTATGGAAGGTTAAATCCAGCCAATAACCGTCCGGTATCGTATTACCTATTTTCTTTTTTATCGGAAAATAAATTGATTCTTCCCCAAAAACAGCATGTTTATTCCTGATTAATTCCTGTTCAAATTCATTCTCTTTGCTGTACTTATAAGGTTCTAAAATTCCCTGGGCAGTGATGATTTTGTACATCATTTATCTTTTTTATTTCCTTTCCAACACGCTCTAGGACTGTATTTTCCCGTTCTGTGCGCTTATTCTGAAAACACCTTGCTTATTTCAATAAAACACCCGTCAAGGACATTGACCTTTGCCACATCTTGGCTTCCATATTCTTCACAGATACGGAGGGAGCCGCTGCCATCCTGCAAAAACACCTGTACTGCTCTGTTTTCGGGATCGATAATCCAATATTCCCGAACCCCTGCCTGCTGATACAAATTCAGCTTCACAAGCCGATCATGCCGAAGCGAGAACGGGAGAGTACTTCAACAATCATATCCGATGCCCCCTTACACCCACGTTTATCCAGTTTACTCCTGTCACATACCAAAGAAATATCCGGCTCCACCACCGTATCCACATTCTCCGCGCTGTCCCCGTCCTGTTCAAACAATCGGACACCAAAGGGAGCGGCATAGACCCCACACTGCTTTCCTTCCAGAAAATTAGCAAGCTGACGGAATAACTCACCGGTAATTTTCTGATGAATTCTGGACGGCGTAGCCATCATAAATACCTTGCCACTGACGATTTCAATACGCTCATCTTCATCCCAGGAAAGAACATCCGCAAATGTATAATTTATCTTTTCTGCTGATAATGCCATAAAAATCGCCTCCTTAATCTCGGCTCCAAAAACCTATCCCCATCCTTTTTGCCACCGCTGCCTTAAATTCTACCTAAATCAAAGCAGTTTTTCATACATCGCACATTCCTCTTCGGGAATTTGCAGTGCGTTCATTGCTTGTTTGGCAGTAAAGCCTACCGTTTTCATTAAGCTGCGTATAGATAAAACTTTTTCTTCTTTCCGTGTTTCGGCTTTGACCTCTTCTTTGACCTCTTCTTTGACTTCGGCTTTGACCTCTTCTTTGACTTCGGCTTTGACCTCTTCTTTGACTTCGGCTTTGACCTCTTCTCTGACTTCTTCGATGAGTTCCTCTCTCATTTCTGCTCTAATTTCTACCATCGCCTGGCACATATCCACAACTTCCTCCTTTTCATCAATTTTAAACTGGGAATTGGTAAGGGTATTAATAACAATAACGGCATCCTTTTCTACTTTCTTAAAGCGATCATCGGTTGTCAACAATTCTTTTAATTTTTTCTTATTCTTTGAATACTTGATATAAAGCAGCACTTCTCTCAAACTGGTTTTTAATTTATCGATAGATTCATCATTCATCTGCGCCGGAGCAATCAGATTAATCCGATAGTCCGGAATGAATTGGAGAAGTCCCTCATCCGGAACAGAAAGCATCTCATGAATACTCATAGCTCCATCCCACGGATCGGCATTGAATAAAATAACCAATGTAATTACCGGAAGCAGACGATCTTCTTTATAAAAGCCGCTCAGATACTCCCCGGAATCTGGTTTTTTGACCTCTTCCCTGTCTTTTTTCCTGTTCTGTTTACCGGATTTCTTCTCTCGATGAGATTTTGCTGCTTTCTCCACCTGGGATGCATATTGGAGAGCATCATAAACCATATTTTTTACAGCCATCGCATGGTGAATTTCTGCCTGGTTTTCAATACCCAAAAGAAGATAAGCCACGTGGTCATCCTGCATGGCCGAAAGATAATCTAAGTTATCACGATATTTTTGGACAGGGAAAACCGTTTTTTTATCACCATAGGGCATGGCAATTTCTGTTGTATCCTGAACATGCAGCTTTGTGGGGTCTATCACCTGCCTTCCACTATAAAGAAAATAGTTAAAGGCATCCGCAAAAACCTCTGTATTTTTCATATAATCCTTTGTTACCGTATCTTTTCTTCCCAACTCGCTCACCTTCCTTGTCTAATCTTTGGCAACCGTTTTTCTTATTCTACTTGATAGTATACCATTCTTTATCGATTTTTTCTACAAAAAGAAATTTTTATCCTTTTTCTTAGGCGATTTTCATAGATTTTTGCCCGTTGCTGTGAATATATGAACAGTAACAAAAAGGCTGATAAAAAGCACATTATGGAATATCTGCCGGACATCAGTCTATATACATATCGGTTATTTTTTCTTATAATAGCATTAACAACATGAAAAACACAAAAAATAATATAAGTACTTTGAATAATATAAATAAAACAAAAAATAAGAATAATATAAAAAATAAAAATAATATAAAGAATAATATAAACAATATTGGCAAGGCCAGAGTAAATATAAAGGAGGAAACAAGAGATGACAGCAGCAAGGCCACCGATGGGATGGAATTCCTGGAATACCTTTGGAGAAAAGATTGATGAGGAATTAATTCTCCAGATTGCAGATCGAATGGTTGACGAGGGCTACAGGGAGGCGGGCTACCAATATTTAATTATTGATGACTGCTGGGCCTTAAAGGAGAGGGATGAGCATGGGCTTCTTGTACCCGATCCGAAGAAGTTCCCGCATGGGATGAAGGCGGTAGCGGATTATGTCCATGGAAAAGGGCTGAAATTCGGTATGTATTCCTGTGCGGGCGTAATGACCTGTGCGGGCTATCCTTCCAGCTACGATCATGAATTTTCCGATGCTGCACAGTTTGCCGAATGGGGAGTGGATTATCTTAAATATGACTTCTGCCATTTCCCGGAAAATGCGGACTGCCAAAATCGCTATCATCGGATGAGTATGGCGTTAAAGGCAACCGGGAGAGATATTCTTTTTGCCGCCTGCAACTGGGGAAAAGAAGAATCCTGGACATGGATGCGTTCCATTGGTGCGCATACCTACCGTTCGACGGGAGATATTTTTGACAATTTCCGTTCCTTTATGGGGATTTTTACTTCTCAGCTTGAACATCTCTGCCAGTCCGGGCCGTACTGCTTTAACGATATGGATATGCTGACGGTCGGTATGTATAACCGGGGCAATGTAGCGATTGGAAAGACCTGCACGGACGGGGAGTACCGTATACAGTTTTCGCTCTGGTGCCTGTCCGGGACACCGCTGATTATCGGGGCGGATATCCGGGAAATGAAACCGGAGATGAAAGAACTTCTGTTAAATACAGATTTAATCCGCATCAATCAGGATGAGGAATGCCGCCCGCCCTGCCTTCTGGGAAAACGCAGCGTGGCTGTGCCGGAAACGGATAGGGAAAATGCCGTGGAGCCTATCCGCATGGTGAAGGATAAGCTGTACACCTTGCTCAAGCATTTATCCCACCAGGAATTTGTGATTGCCTTCTATAATCTATTTGAAGAGGAACAGGAAATGAACTGCATCTTTGCCGACGCCGGGCTTCCCTACGAATCGGGCTACGGCTTCCATATGCGGGATATCTTTACCGGAGAAGATCTGGGGGTAAAGCGGGATTATTTCCTCGCCCGTGTGCCGGGACATGACTGTAAATTATATTTCTGCCGTCTGGAGAAATGCTGATAAAAAATGGAAACGAAAAATGAAAACAATGAAGATAAGTTTATGCCGCAAATGCCGCTCCCCGCTCACTCCCGATGAAATTGCCATGACAAAGAAACTGATTAACCGGGGGACAGAAGTATATTACTGCCTGGACTGTCTGGCACTGGCATTTGATGTAGAACGAGCAGATTTGGAAAGGAAAATTCTGGAATTTAAGGAAAATGGATGTACACTTTTTCGATAAAATATAAAAACAGATAAAAAATCAGGAGGAAAAGGAAAATGAAAAAGAAAAATGTAGCAGCTCTTATATTGGCAGGGACGATGTGTGTTTCTCTGGCCGCCTGCGGAGGAAATGCGGGGTCTTCGGGAAATGCACAGTCGGGTGATTCCGGCAGCCAGGGAGGAGGATCGTCTTCCGGCGCTTCTCTGACCATGGCGATTTGGGATAATGCACAGCTTCCGGGGTTAAAGGAGATTGTCGGCGACTTTACCAGCGAAACGGGAATTGCGGTTGATTTGCAGGTGGTTCCCTGGGATCAGTACTGGACACTTCTGGAAGCCGGTGCACAGGGCGGGACGCTTCCGGATGTTTTCTGGATGCATTCCAACTACAGCCAGAAATTTATGAGCAATGATATCCTTCTGGATTTAACGGACAGGATTGCCCAGAGCGAAGTTATTGATTTGGCAAATTATTATGAAGACATTACAGAGCTGTACCAGTATGACGGAAAAACTTATGCAATTCCAAAGGATTACGATACCATTGCCCTCTGGTATAATAAAACCTTGTTTGACGAAGCGGGACTTTCCTATCCTGATGAAACCTGGACCTGGGAAACCCTTGCGGAAAATGCACAGAAGCTGACCAACAGCGAAAAAGGACAGTACGGTTTTGTTTCTCCTGCCGTATTTAACCAGGACGGTTATTACAATTATATTTACACCATGGGCGGCAGAGTGCTCAGTGAGGACAAGACCGAGTCGGAATGGGATTCTCCTGAAACCATCGATGCGATGAATTGGTGGTATGACAATCTGGTAACGACCTGTATGCCGACACAGGAGGTTATGGCAGAAAACACACCGGATGTATTGTTAGGTTCGGGAAGGGTAGCTATGATTCTTCAGGGTTCCTGGATGGTTGCTGCCATGAAGGGAAATGAATATATAGACCAGAACTGTGACGTGGCAGTTCTTCCCAAATCCAATGATGGCGTAAGAAAAACCATCTATAACGGTCTTGGCTGGTCATCCTGTGCCAATACGGAACATCCGGAAGAAGCGTGGAAGCTTTTGGAATACCTGGGAAGCGAGGCAGCACAGAAGAAACAGGCCGAACTTGGCGTGACCATGTCCGCCTATCAGGGAACTTCGGATACCTGGGTAAAATGTGCACCGGAATTTAATTTAAAAGCCTATCTGGATATGACCGAGGATATGGTTATCCGTCCTTATACCAAGAATACCAAGGCATGGGAAGATTACTCACAGTCCACTATGGTAAAGGCTTATACCGGAGAAATGACCATGGAAGAGGTGTGCCGGGATATTGCCGCCTTTATGAATGAGGAAATCGCCGATGAGTAAGTTCAGGGCTGATGCGTAAGGTTAAAGCAGAAAAGAAGCTTTGTGTAAAAGCGTAAGCTTAAGGCAGAAAAGGAAACAAAATTCAGCAGGAAACCGGCAGAAATACCCGTTTCCTGCTGTTATTAATTTATTGATTTTATTCTGTTTTTACTTGGTTTTTATTTGGTTTCATTTCGCGGATTAACCTTTTCCCGATAATGCTTGGGGCTCAGGCCATAGGCGTTTTTAAAAATTTTAGAAAAGGTCAGTGGGTTTTCATAGCCAATCTGCTCCGCAATCTCCTGCACGGAAAGATTAGTGCCACATAAGAGTCTTCGCCCTTCTTCCATGCGGTAATTGAACAGATATTCCTGTGGGGAAACCTTTAGCTTCTGTTTAAAAATATGGGTCAGATAGGAACGGGTTATGCCGATGTATTCGGCAATATCGCGCACCTGCATATGGGCGTAATGCTCGTGGATGTAGGCGACAGCATGGTTGACGTATAAATCCGGTGCGTAATCCAGCTCCGGTTTCTGATGATGCTCCGTCTGGTTCTGACGCCGGGAGCGGATAAGCAGGGCCAGTATTTCATAGAGAAGGGCTGTCCGGGTCAGTTCATCGATAATGGTCAGTTCATGGTGGTTTAAAATATTTTCCGTATAGGTTAAAAATTCTTCCGGCCGGATATACATGTCCCTCACCGGGTGTTCTGCGGTAATTCCCGCTTTTTCCAGGTACATCGCCGCCTTGCTTCCGCTGAAGGATACCCAGGTATAATACCAGGGATCTTCCGGGTCGGAAAAGTAATAGATTTCAACGCCCGGCGGCGTGACAAAAATCTGTCCCCGGCAGAGGTGATAGGTATTTTTGCCTACGTTTAAGGTTCCTTTTCCTGACAATACGAAATGGACATGAAAATCATCCCTTATCATTGGTCCATAAGCTTTATCCGGGCTGCACCGTTCAATGCCGCAGACCGTCAGAAACAGTTCCGCATGTTCAATCGGCGGACTTCCCAGCAGACGGAAATTGGCACCGATGCGGTAGATGGAAGATTTAAAGGGTTTGGGTGCTTCGACTAACATAGGATGGCCTCCTTTTGGATGTAGAATCTTTTTGCGGCTCTTTTCGTATAGAGAATCCTGCAGCTGAAAAACTTGTGGCTGAAAAACCTGTAATAATCCTGTAATAGAAAATCCTGTAATAAAAAATCTTGTAATGGAAAAGAAATCTTAATTACAAGGTTGCGGATGCCATTGAATACGGGATTGCACCGGTTAAGTAAGATGCCTTATTTTGGCAGTTCACCGGATATCGTGCCTGCATTGCCCCACTGACTTTTCATTAAATCAATAAAACATCTGGCCGCATCGCTGAGATAGCGGCCCTTTTTGTAGCTTGCCGTAAATTCCCAGGTTGGGCGGGTGGGAAGGCGGAAGCAGGTAATGCCAGAGGGCAGGGTTTTTACGTAATAGTAGGTGAGTATCCCGCAGCTTAAATTGGATTGAATCATGGAAATAATGGTGTGATTATTTCCCGTTTCAAAGAGGATCTGGGGTTCAAAACCGGCCTCGGCAAAAATCTGGTTGATCATGGTGCGCATGGTGGAACGTTTGTCCATAAGGACGAAGGGTTCGTACTGCAGGGTGCGGATATCTAAGGTTGCAAAAACCCCGGGTTCGTTTGGGGCAAGCCGTGCAACAGGATGGCCGGAAGGTACGGCTAAAAACAGTTCTTCGGTGTAGATGGTTTCATAGATATCGGTGGTACGGTCCACATCGGTCAGGGTGAGAAAGCCGATATCCAGATCGCCCTGGGAAATCAGCTTTTGCAGTTCGCGCACAACTCCTTCTTTGGGTTCGATAATAATATTGGGATAGCGCTGGTGAAAGATGGCATAAGCCGAAGTAAACATGGTGATTCCCCGGCCGGCAGTAAATCCTACGGACAGATGGCCCCGAAGTCCGGTGGTCAGGTCGTTGATCATCTGGTAGGTATCGCGTTTTATCCGCAGCATTTCTTTAGCGTTTTTTACATAAATTTCTCCGGCTTCGGTCAGATGCCAGTTTGTCCGGGAGCGGTGAAAGAGCGGAGTTCCCAGTTCTTTTTCCAGCTTAATCAGCTGCTGGTTTAGGGCAGACTGCGTGATGTAGAGTTTGCTGGCAGCCCGTGTAATATTATTTTCTTCGGCAATTTTAATAATATATTCGATTTGCTTGGTGTCCATTTCTTTTCCTCCTGGGAAAATTCGGAAGTGTTTTTTATTGCCCTTCGCATTTTCTGAAAAACATATCCTGGTGAAAACATTTTTTAGTAAACATTTAAACTGTTTTTTGCCGGGTTTCCGAGTTAGTGTTTCTTTTGTTCCAATAGTTTCCAATTATCGGATAAATTTAGTAATTATAGTGGTAATTAACCTTATATTACATTACTTTCTGGTGAAAATCAAGGATTTCTATAAGAAAAACTTAGAGAAGCCATTAGTTATTAAAACTTTACTTATGAGAAAACTCGTAGTATACTAAAAACATAGAAATTAGCCCTGCAATAGAAAAGGGTAAAAAACTAAGGAGGTAAAGAGATGTCACCAGTAATTCAGAAAATGGAAGTATGGCCAGTAGCAGGAAAGGACTGTATGGAGCTGAACTTGAGCGGTGCCCATGCACCGTACTTTACCAGGAACGTTGTTGTGCTCTATGCCGATAACGGCGAGATGGGCGTAGGCGAGGTTCCGGGCGGAAAGAAAATCACGGCTGCGCTGGAAGAATGCATTCCGTTAGTTGAGGGAACCAGGGTTGCCGAGTACAAGAGCACGCTGTTAAAGGTAAAGAAATATCTGGATTCCAAGGGTGAGGAAGATGTCAGAGGAAACCAGACCTTTGACCTTCGTACCGGCGTACATGTAATTACCGCTATTGAAGCACCATGTCTTGACCTGTTAGGAAAGCATCTGGGCGTGCCGGTCTGTGAACTGTTAGGTGACGGACAGCAGAGAGATAAGGTGCGGATGCTGGGTTACTTATTCTTTGTCGGTGATCGGAAGAAAACCGATCTTCCTTATGACTCCGAGCCGGATTCCGACTGCGAGTGGTACAGAATCCGCCATGAGGAGGCGCTTACCGCAGAGAAGATTGTAGCTTTTGCCCGTGCAACCAAGGAAAAATACGGTTTCCAGGATTTCAAGCTAAAGGGCGGCGTACTTCCCGGGAATGAGGAGATGGATGTTATCCGTGCGATGAAGAAGGAATTCCCCGAGGCAAGGATCGATCTTGATCCGAACGGCGGATGGCTGCTGGAGGAAGCGGTTGAGTATGTTAAGGGAATGAAGGGAATCTTAACTTACTGTGAAGACCCCTGCGGAGCCGAGGGCGTTTACTCCGGAAGAGAGATTATGAGTGAGTTCCGCCGCCGCACAGGATTCCCGACCGCGACGAATATGATTGCTACGGACTGGAGAGAGGTGAGCCATTCCTTAGAGAGCCAGGCAGTGGATATTATTCTGGCAGATCCGCATTTCTGGACGATGGCAGGCTCGGTAAGAGTTGGGCAGATGTGCCATGATTTTGGCTATACCTGGGGAAGCCATTCCAACAACCATTTTGATATTTCCTTAGCTATGTTTACCCAGGTTGGCGCAGCCGTTCCGGGCGAATATAATGCACTGGATACACACTGGATCTGGCAGGAAGGTCTGGAAAGACTGACCAAGGAGCCGCTGCAGATTGTGGACGGATGTGTTGCCGTTCCGAAGAAGCCGGGTCTTGGCATTGAAGTGGACATGGATCAGATTCGGAAGGCAAATCAGGTTTACCTGGATAACTGCCTGGGCGGAAGAGATGATTCCATCGGAATGCAGTATCTGATTCCGGGGTGGAAGTTTAACCCGAAGAAACCCTGCCTGGTACGGTAATTGTTTTTAACGGTTAGATGATGATTCGTTGTTACTGTTCACGTAGGTCTGCGCACTTGCTGCGCTGACCGTAGGTTAAACTGGGCTAGTGAGCAAAAATCCCATCGACGAAGGCGATTT
>ERZ808037.693-NODE-693-length-28123-cov-4.527847_pt1 | contig 28123 bp, 21 predicted proteins | sample MGYA00380190_ERZ808037 | MGnify/ENA primary metagenome ERZ808037 (study PRJEB31490, sample SAMN06133399) | mouse gut metagenome | isolation source: J9 | host: mice | place: China: Chengdu | collected 2015-05 ...
AATATCCCCTGTGGAGGCGGTGCGCTACACCGAGGGAGCCGGGATGAAAAAGAAGAGTCGAAAAGGAGAGAAGGGCGCGTCAATCTTCCGCATGGCGATGGCGAATCTGGGGAGGAACAAGAGCAAGACCGTGATTACAGTCATTTCCATGTCCTTTGCGGTAGTCATTTTAAATATTACTTTTATTCTGGCAAACGGTTTTGACATGGACAAATACTTAAACAGGGTGGTAGCAGATTTTATCACCGCGGACGCATCTTATTTTCAGATGCATTATAATGCCGGAAGTCTGCCGGAAGAAGCTGTCGCGCAGATCGAGGCGCTTGACGGTGTGAAAGGCGGCAGGACTTACAAGAAAACATTTGAGGCGCAGGAGTTTGTCACCGAGGAGTGGATACGGAAGGTGAATGGAAAATATGGAAGTCCGGAGCAAGTGGATGGCTATGTGGAGATGCTGGAAAAGGTGGGCGACATGCGTGCCGACCGTGTGCAGCTTTACGGGATGGAAGACTTTGTGCTGGATAAGCTTCCTGTGATTGAGGGTGACCTCAGTAAGTTAAAAGAGGGCGGAAATTATGTGGCTGCTGTTTACTCTGACGACGACTACGGCAATCTCCATGAGGATTCCCACTGGGCAAAGCTGGGGGACAAAATAACCATCCGCTATGTGAAGGAGTATGAATATTTTAACCCGGAAACCGGAGAGATTTACGGGGAGGACGAGGACCTGAGCGAAAGCAATAAGCCATATTGGACGAGAGCCAAGGTGTATGAGGATAAGGTATACGAGGTGGCGGCGCTGGTGACTGTGCCGGGGAAGATTTCTTACCGCTATTATGGGGCGGATGAGTTCGTGATGGGCGCGGACACCTTTATCCGCGATTCCGGCACATCGGATATTCTCTACTACGCCTTTGACTGCGAGGACGACAAGGTGGAGCAGGTAGAACAGTGGATGCAGGATTTTGCGGGCGGGGATGATTCCATGTACGACTATGAGAGCAGAAAAAAGGAAGAGGAAGATTTTTACGGGTTCCGCAATATGTTTGTGATGGTGGGCAGCGGTGCGGCGCTGATCGTCGGCATGGTGGGTATCTTAAATTTCCTGAATGCGATCCTCACGGGCATCATGGCGAGAAAGCGGGAATTTGCGGTGCTGCAATCCGTCGGCATGACGGGAAAACAGCTTAACCGGATGCTGATTACGGAGGGCATGGTCTTTGCGGGCAGTTCCATTGTGATCACTTTGATTCTGACGGTCGTTATGGGACCTCTGGCGAGCAGTGTTCTGGAGGGGATGTTCTGGTTTTTCAGCTATCATCTGACGGTCACGCCGATCTTTGTGGTGGCGCCGGTATTTCTGGCGATCGGAGCGGTCATTCCGTTATGTTCTTATCATTATGTGGCAAAACGGTCGGTAGTGGAGAGACTGAGGGAAGCTGAGTAAAATAAACGTATTTGGGGAGGCGCAGAAGAAATCAACGCTTCCCTAAATTTTTGTTTACATTTTTCTCAAGAAGAGGTTGCACGAAGGGCTAAAAGTGAGGTATAGTATAGTAGAAGAACTAGAATCGGGATTGTGTAACTATTTATGAGAAGGATGTAGCAGACGTATGGGACAACTGGCACCACTAGATCAGGATAAAATGGCTGAGGCAGCGCATATTTGCATGTCTCATTCCGCGACCTCATTAAATACATTGACGAGACAGGTTATCAAGGTCAGTCCGCCTTCGGTGAAGGTGGTAAACAGTGCGGATATTAAGAATATTCTGACGGCGTTTGGTATGGGCAGTGTCACGGTTCAGATTGATTACAAGGACGATTTTCATGGCAATAATCTTTTAATGTTCAAGGAAAACGACGTTAAGGTAATCATGGATCTGATGATGGGTGGAGCGGGAACTGCGGCTCCCGGCGAGCTCAATGAAATGCATCTGTCCTGTGTGTCTGAGGTTATGAACCAGATGATGGGTTCTTCCGCAATCTCTCTTACGGAGATGATTAACAAAACCGTGGATATCAATCCGCCAAAGGCAACCTTGGTAAACGCGAAAGAGGACGTAGATTCCATAGATATTCTGCCTTTTCCCGGGGATCAGATGGTGATTATCCTTTCCCGCTTTGAGGCGGCGAAGATGTTTAAGGGGATTATGATTCGCATTTTCCCGATGGAAGAGACGAGATTTATCTGTGATAATTTTAAAACGCGTTAAATATAAGGGGCAGAATCATCCATGTTTGTGTGAGAGGAAACTATAATTTTGTAAGGGGTATTTTTTAGGAATCGCTTTTTCAGACATCTTTTATTAGCAAATTTTCACAACAGAAGAGACGGCTTGCGCCATAAAATGTGCCGAAAATGTTTTTCCATTCCGAAAGTACTTACGAGGAAGTTTTTGAAGTGTTACAATGAAACTAGGGGTACTGCGGATTGGCGCACTATAATTGTGGACGAGCCGCCGCAAATGGAGCTGTCAACTGACGAGGGTCAGAAAATTTGGAGGGTGCTATGTTTGAGAAAGGCGAATTGATCATGTGTGGCGGACACGGCGTCTGTCGTGTTATTGACATTACCGGGAATCCGATCGACCGGTCGGATTTAAAGAAGAAGTATTATGTGCTGGAGCCGGTCTTCGAGAAAGCCAGCACGATTTACACGCCTGTGGATAATGAGAAAATTGTCATGCGCAGGATTATGGACAGGGAAGAGGCGGAAAAGCTGATCGCGCATATCGAGGAGATCGATACCATGTGGATTCAGGAGGAAAAGCGCAGGGAGCAGACCTACAAGGAGGCGATCCGCACTTATGATTCCCGCAGTCTGGTTCAGATTATTAAAACGCTTTATCAGCGCAAAAGAAGCCGCATCAATGAAGGCAAGAAGGTGCTGTCTTCCGACGAGCAGTATCTGCACAAGGCGGAGGAGCTGCTTTACAGCGAAATGTCGCTGGCGCTCTCCATACCGAAGGACGAGGTAGAGTCCTATATTGCAAAAGCGGTGGACAAGCACAAAGTTACGGTATAAAACGAAAACAATTCATAAGAATCATAAGAGAACTTCTAAAAGGCGGACGCCGGATGGAAGTTCTTTTTTATGCACACGGGCGTCCAAATGAGATATGTCAGCAAGCTGACGGATGCCCGGCGCGCCAGTAGGGGAAGGTGAATCTTCCCTACTCGATTGCACATGCCCGCACATAAAAGTTAAAAAATAATAATCCGGGGCACCATTATGTTGTCTGAGGCGTGTTATAAGTAGAGGTCTCAAAAAATCAATTCATGGATTGGGAAAGGTGAAACTTTATGACGATAGAGGAAGTGGTGACAACATACAGCCCCATGCTCTACCGCATCTGCGTGGTCATGCTGGGCAATGAAGCGGACGCGCAGGATGCGGTGCAGGATACGCTCTGCAGGTATCTGGAATGCAGGAAAAAATTTCAGGACCGGGAGCATGAAAAGGCATGGCTGATCAAGGTGGCGCAGAACCGCTGTTGTGATATGCGGCGGTTCCAAGTGCGGCATCCGAAAGTGTCTCTCGACGAAGTTACCGCAAGCTATGAGAATCCCGAATACGGTCATGTGCTGGCGGAGCTGGTCAGCCTGCCGCTTCCCGTAAAGGCGGCGGTGTATCTGCATTATATCGAAGGCTATAAAACGACAGAAGTGTCGGAAATACTTGGGATTTCTGTCAATGCCGTGAAAAAGCGTCTGCAGAGGGGGCGGAAGCTGCTGCGCCTGCGGCTGGAAGAAAAGTGAGGCGCGGGTCGTCGGAGTGGTAAGAAAATGTCGGTCTATAGAAGATAGAAGCAAAAAAGATGCGAAAATAAAAAGGCAGCGGAAACAGTTTGAGGAAACGTAGGGAAAGGGTGGCAGTGTATGAATATTACGGATTTAAAAAATGCGGTAAACGAAATAGACTTTGATGAAGAGAAACAGGAGCAGATGATTTTGGAGATACAGGCGAAGAAAAAGCCGCACGGGTATAGGAGAGCTTTGCGGACTGCGGCAGCCGCTGCGGTCTGCGTTCTGACGGTGGGCATCCTAAGTGTGCCGGTGCGGGCGGTTGTCAGCTCTCTGGTGCGGGAGCGGATGGAAGAACAGCCTAAGGAGAAAGTGACAGAGCTTGCGGAGGAGATTCAGAGCCAGGATACCGATGCGGACGGCTACACCAGAGCATATACGGCAGGCGAGAAGGAGCGCAAGGGAAGGCTCTACGCACAGTATTTGGAGGGGCTTTTTCCGAAAGAGGAGCTGGTACGGGTGGACAGCGAGGAGGAGGCTGCGGCGCATGAGTTCTGCTTCCTGACGACGACGGGCGTTTTCTATCTGCCGGAGAATCGGGAACTGACGGACGAGGAGATTCTGCAGCAGATCGATTTTGAGAGAAAGCGAGACTACGCGCTGGAGGAGCAGCACGCGGAGGAGATTGCCGAGCGGAAAGAGGCGGAGAGACAGCAGCTTAAGGAAGTGGCGGATGCGGGCGGTATCACCGAGGAGCAGGCGGTAGAGATTGCAACGGGATATTTACGACAAATTTTTGAGCTTGACGGAAGCGGCATGGAGCGCAATCAGTATTATCAGGGTGAGGATGAGAATATACCGATGTACGACAACACTTACTGCGTGAATTGGAGCGATTATGGAAATTATAGTTATTACTATTTCCACATCGATGCGCTGGACGGCACGCTGCGCGCCATGTCGTACAGCGACGGGAAAAATAGAGAGGTGCGCGAGACGACAACTCCTTCAAGCGCAGATGCGCCTGCAAAGGCGGAGGAGATGAAAGGTGTGGCGGAACGATTCCTCAGAGAAAAATTGGACATTCAGGAGAGCTATCGGGAAGTGAAGACTTATTATCTGGTCAAGACTGTAAACGGGAGCGTCAGCAGATTGGCGGATGTTCTATTTGTCGGGGAGGACGGCACAGCGGATCTTGTCAGTTGCAGATGGGACGGCGTGGTGAGCGACTATCTTGTCACCACAAAGGCTGCCTGTGAGGAGAGCCTGAAAATTTCGGCAAAGGCGATCGCCCAGCGGTATGAGAAAGAGGAGGGAGAGAAGACGGAGGTTGAAATCATAGAGAATTAGAGAGAAAATATGTAAAGGTTAAGACAAAAAAATACCCCCGGGTGCCTGTGCACACGGGGGTAGGTGACTAACTGCGTTTATTTAATCATGCTGAGGGTGCGAGCCGATCTTGTTAATCGCGGACATAACCGTAGCAAGAATTTCCACCTCAGCCTGCGGCTGATAATTATTCAATTTCTGAAAAAGAGCGCCAGTATCCGTGCGGACATACTGAGGTGAAAGTCTGTTCAGCGCATAGGACATCATGTCCAATTTGCAATTATCGCAGGAACAAACCTCAGGCATCGTGGGCAGCAGTTTATTTAGCTGATACTCCACGGCATCCTCCATGATATTTTTTAAGCCTTCCATTCCGAACCTCCCTCATTAAGCTACACAATTCTATATTAGTACAATTTTCCTAAAGAATCAATTACTATTTTACAGAATATTGGTGAAAAGAGAAGAATTTGCGTTTTTTGTGCAAAATTACCTGCACTTGCTTTTTTTTGAAAGAATGGTATCATAGATTCGGTGACTTTCGCTATGCCTGCGAGGGGCATATATTGTTACGGAGGAAAGCAGGAGTATGATTTTAGACGTGATATGCGATACGTTGATAGACGGTGTCAGAATTCTGCCGTTTCTGTTTCTGGCATATCTGGCAATGGAATGTCTGGAGCATTGGACAGGCGGAAAAATGCAGGCGGTTGTCAGAAAATCGGGAAAGGCGGGACCGGCGCTCGGCGGCATTCTGGGCATTTTCCCGCAGTGCGGGTTTTCCGCGGCGGCGGCGAATCTCTATGCGGGCAGGATTATTACGATGGGAACGCTGATAGCGGTGTTTTTATCTACCTCTGATGAGATGCTGCCCATTATGATATCCGAGAATGTAGGCTTTTCCCTGATTGGAAGGCTTCTTCTGGTCAAAGTGCTCTTTGCGATAGCGGCGGGTTTGCTTGTGGACGCGCTGTTTCGAAAAAAAGAGGAGCCACAGATTGAGCATCTTTGCGAAAGACAGCATTGCCACTGTGAGAGGGGTATCTGGCGTTCGGCGTTCAGCCATACATGGAGAATCTTCCTATATATAGTAGTAGTTTCTCTGATTCTGAACTTTTTGGTTGCTCTGATTGGAGAGGAGACGCTGGCGGCGTTTGTTTTGAATAAGCCTGCGCTCAGCTTGTTTGTGGCGGCTCTTGTAGGTATGATTCCGAACTGCGCTTCTTCTGTTATCCTGACGCAGCTTTATCTGAGCGGCGTACTGGGAGCGGGCGCGCTGATGGCGGGACTTTTATCCGGCTCCGGCGTGGGATTTCTTGTATTGCTCCGGGTAAATGAAGACAGAAAGGAAAACCTGCGGATATTCGGGCTGCTGTATGCGTTCGGCGTGGCGGCGGGCGCGCTGATTCAGCTTTCGGGAATAAGTTTCTAAACAAAAACCGGCGGAACATGCCGTGTCCGCACACGGGTTTGTGCAACATGTCATCCTGCCCCATCTTCCGAATCGATTCTCTGTGCAACATTTTGTTATTCTTTTCTTATATTTTCCAAAAAACACGAAAATTGCATAAAAATCCCCCCATAAAACAAAAATCCCCCACCCTTTTGTAAAAACGGGTTTCTGCTATACTGGATATATAGAAGGAAACAGGGGGTTGAAGTATGAATGAAATAATCGTTTCCATGGAAAACATATGTAAAACATTTCCGGGCGTAAAAGCGTTGGATCATGTTAACTTTGAATTACGTTCCGGGGAAGTCATGGCGCTGCTGGGAGAAAACGGCGCGGGAAAATCCACGCTGATGAAGGTTTTGAGCGGCGTTTATACAAGGGACGAAGGTTCTCTGAAAATATTCGGAAAGGAATACGGGGATTTGACGCCGAAACAGGCGCAGGAGGTAGGCGTTGCGATCATCCATCAGGAGCTTAATATGTGCCGCCACCTTTCCGTGGCGGAAAACATGTTTCTGGGGCGTGAGATCAAAGGTCGTTTCGCACTGAACAATGCGAAGATGGAGCAGGAAGCGAAACGGATTCTGGATGATCTAAAGATTGACATCGACCCGAAAGAGACGGTGGGAGAGCTGCCGGTGTCTAAGCAGCAAATGGTGGAAATCGCGAAAGCCCTATCCATCAATGCGAAGATACTGATTATGGATGAGCCGACTTCTTCGCTGACGGCAAGAGAGATAGAGGATCTTTTCCGCATCATCAAAAAATTAAAATCCGAGGGAAAAGGGATCGTATACATATCACACCGGCTGGAGGAGCTGCAGCATATCGTGGACCGTGTAACAATCATGCGGGATGGGCAGTATATTACCAGCATGAATTTTGGCGACGTAAACATGGAGCAGATTATCAGCTATATGGTAGGTCGCGAAATCAAGGAAAAATTTCCGCGTGTTGAGTGTAAGAAGGGAAAGAAAGTATTTGAAGTAAAGAACCTGAATGCCGGAAGAATGGTGCGGGATATCAACTTTTCGGTTTATGAGGGCGAGATTGTAGGCTTTGCAGGACTGATGGGCGCAGGGCGGACGGAGACCACCCGTGCCATTTTCGGGGTAGATCCGAAAGAGAGCGGGGAGCTTTATGTGGATGACAGGAAGATAGAGGTCAAATGTCCGATGGACGCGATCAGAAACGGCGTTGTGCTGGCGCCCGAGGATCGGAAAAAGGACGGTCTGTGTACCAAACTCAGCATCCGGCATAATCTGACGCTGCCGAATCTGGATATTGTCTGCAATAAGCTGGGCGTGGTGGACAGCAAAAAGGAAGAAGCGCTGTGCGAAAAGGCAGTGGTCGATTTGAAGATTAAGACGCCGAATGTGGATGTGGATTCCGGAAATCTTTCGGGAGGAAACCAGCAGAAGGTGGTAGTCGGAAAGTGGCTGGCGAGAAATTCCAGAGTGGTCATTTTTGACGAGCCGACAAGAGGGATTGACGTAGGCGCCAAGGTAGAGATTTATAATTTGATGAATGAGTTGAAAAAGCAGGGAATTGCCGTAATGTTTGTCTCTTCGGAGATGCCGGAGGTTATGGGAATCGCGGATCGGATTATCGTCATGTGCGATGGCAGGATTACGGGGGAGGTTATGGCGAGGGAAACGACGCAGAACGAAATCCTGACGTTAGCAACCACCTTTGAAGATAAGAAAATTAACAGCCAAAGCGGCAAGGAGGAAGTATAAGATGAATAACAAAAGCCCTATCAAAAAGCTTCTGGCGGTCAAGGGTATGGGAGCGGCGCTCACTGCTTTCGTCGGACTGATTATCATTTACATAGCGTTTGGACTGATTAACCCGGCGGTTTTTTCCAGCAACAATATTTTGAACCTGCTGCGTTCCATGTCAAAATATCTGCTTATCGGTATTGCGCAGAGTTATGTGCTGATTACAGGGAACATTGACCTTTCTATCGGTTCCATGGTGGCGATGAGCGCGATGATTTCGGCAACGCTTATGACGCTCGGCACGAATCCGTTTCTGGCAGTTCTCGTGGCGCTGCTCTGCTGTCTGGTAATCGGCGTGATTAACGGTATTCTGGTAGGTAAATTCAAGCTGCCGCCCTTTATTGCGACTCTGGGCACGATGTTTGTGGGACGTGGTATTGCCTACATGGTGAACAATAACCGCAACACGGACGCAATCGCGACCGGCGTAGGCAAGGAGACGGGCGATGCGTTCCAGAATTTCTTCTACTACGGAACAACAGCAGGCATTTACAATACGTTCTGGATTGCGATTATCATGTTTGTCATTTTCTTCTTCCTACTGTCTAAGACGAGAACGGGAAGACACATATACGCCATCGGTTCCAATATCGACGCGGCGAAGCTCTCCGGTGTCAATGTGGTAGCGACGACCACCAAGACTTATCTGGTCAGCGCGGTGTGCTCATGGGTGGTAGGACTGATTCTGTGCGCACAGGCGGGTATGGGCAATATGGAAGCCGGAAATATGTATGAGATGTACGGTGTTGCCGCAGGCGTAATCGGTGGTGTGTCACCGCTTGGCGGCACGGGTATCCTGCTCGGCACACTGGCGGGTTCCGCAGTATGGCAGACATTGGAGAACGGTCTTAATATGATTGGCGCACAGGTAGGTATCCAGCGTCTCGTTATCGGTATTATCGTAGTAGTTGCCGTACTTCTGGATGTGGTGCTCAGAAGCGGACAGTTTTCCAAGAAGAAAAAGGGCTAAAACCGCATAAGCGGATAGCGATAGAACAAAAAGGAGGAAAAGGTATGAAAAAGAAATTATTGGCTATGCTTTGCTGTATGACATTAGCGGCGGCATCCCTGACCGGCTGCGGCGGCGGTGCGGCAGGGTCAGGCGCAGAGACGACGGGAACGGATGCGGCGGGTACAGATGCGCAGGCTCCGGCGGCATCCGGCGGCGACATGAAAATCGCGCTGATTACCATGGATTCGATTGACCAGCACTGGGTGACATTAAATGAGGGCGCGCAGCAGGCGGCATCGGAGCTTGGCGTGACGGTAGATTTCCTTGCTCCCAACACAAAGGACGACGCACAGCAGATTGAGTGCGTGAACAATGCGGTAGCAGGCGGTTACAAGGCAATCATTGTGGCGGCGAACGGTCCCGACGCGATTTCTTCCGCACTGAAAGAGGCATCAGCGGCAGGCGTAAAGATTGTGTATGTGGATTCACCGGCAAACGTGGACGCGGAAGCGACATTCTCCACGGATAACAAGGCAGCCGGCACGACCGCGGGGCAGGAGATGATCAAGGCGCTTGAAGCGGCGGGAACGACTTCCGGTGATATCGGCATTGTTAACGTAAACGCGGCGACGGATTCCTGCGTGATGCGTGAGGAAGGTTTCCGGGCAGCATTTGAAGGCAGCGGCTTCAACATTCTGGAGACTCAGTACGGCGAAGGCGATGCGGCGAAATCCCAGAGCATTGCAGAGAACTATATCACACAGGGCGTAGTCGGTATCTTCGGCTGTAACGAGGGTTCTACAACCGGTACGGGAAATGCCATCAAAGCGGCAGGCAATTCCGGCATTGTCGGTGTAGGCTTCGATAAATCCGATGCGATACAGAATCTGATCAAAGACGGACATCTGCTGTGCACCATGGCGCAGAATCCTGATGTGATGGGCTACGAAGGCGTGAAAGCGGCGGTTGCGGCAGTAAACGGCGAGAGCCTTGGCGGCAAGGTGACAGACACAGGCGTATCTGTAATCAATGCGGCATCTCTTGGTGAAGGGGCAGCGGATCCGGCAATGAACAGCGCTGCGACGGCAAGTCAGGAGTGGAAGATTGCGCTGATTACCATGGATTCGATTGACCAGCACTGGGTAACCCTGAATGAGGGCGCGCAGGCGAAAGCGGCAGAGCTTGGTGTGAGCGTGACCTTTATGGCTCCCAATACAAAGGACGACGCACAGCAGATTGAGTGTGTGAACAATGCGGTAGCGGGCGGTTACAATGCAATCATGGTAGCGGCGAACGGTCCCGACGCGATTTCTTCCGCACTGAATGAGGCAGCGGCAGCAGGCGTGAAAATCGTGTATGTAGATTCTCCGGCGAACGTAGACGCAGAAGCAACTTTCTCTACCGATAATAAGGCGGCAGGCAAGACGGCAGGTGAAGAAATGATCAAGGCGCTTGAAGCGGCTGGCACCACCTCCGGCGATATCGGCATTATCAACGTAAACGCGGCGACAGATTCCTGCGTGATGCGTGAGGAAGGTTTCCGCTCCGCATTTGAGGGAACCGGGTTTAACATTTTGGAGACCCAGTACGGTGAAGGCGACGCGGCGAAGTCCCAGAGCATTGCCGAGAACTATATTACGCAGGGCGTAGTCGGCATCTTCGGCTGCAATGAGGGTTCCACCACAGGCGCGGGCAATGCCATCAAGGCGAGCGGCAATGCGGACATTATCGGTGTAGGTTTCGATAAATCCGATGCGATTATGAATCTGATTAACGACGGTTATCTGCTCTGCACTATGGCGCAGAATCCGGACCAGATGGGCTCCATGGGCGTAGAGGCATGTGTGAAGGCACTGGAAGGTGAAAGCCTTGGCGGCGCGGTTCAGGATACGGGCGTATCGGTACTGACAAAATAAAGCGATTTGTCATTTGAAAGCAGACATCATTGTGATACAATATAACAGAGAAAACCGTCGGAGTTTCCGACGGTTTTCAAACGTGAGAAGAACTTCTAATCGCTCACTGCAAAGGCTGTATCGCAAAGTCAGCAAAGCTGACTTGGAAGTTCTGGATTTGCTTTGCAAATCACTCTCACGTGGGAGAATGCCTGAAAAGCAGCATTCTCCGAATTTAGAGATGGGGGTTATGATTTGAAAGAGCGTGGGGAAATGTTAAAGGTTATGATCGCGGATGATGAGGAGCGCATCTGCCAGCTGATTGAAGCGCTGATAGACTGTGACGCGCTGGGGATGGAGATTGTGGGAGTTGCCCATAACGGGCTGGAAGCATGTGAGCTGGTAGAAAGTTTAAGTCCCGATATTCTGATTACGGATATCCGGATGCCGGGCTACAGCGGTCTGGAGCTGATAGAGAAGGTAAAGGAAAGCGAAGAAAATCTGGAGATTATCATTATAAGCGGATATGCGCATTTTGCGTACGCACAGACGGCGATTAAATTCGGTGTGGGCGATTATCTGTTAAAGCCGATTAATAAAGAAGAACTGACAGGCACCCTGCATAAGCTGGGAGAACGGATACGGGACAGGAGAAGGCAGGCGGAGGACCGGCAGCGCATCCGGCAGAAAAGCGAAGCGGATATCCGCCTCTTCCGCATGAATCTGTTAAATCGTCTGACGGAGGAGACTGCGTGGGAGTCGTCCCTGGAGGAGCTGCGGGAGAAATATTATCTTCATGTGGAGCCGGGCGTTTTTCAGGGCTTTTTGATAAAAGTGGACAGCAGCGGGGAAATCAGCCGTGCCGGGCTGGATTTGATTCTCGAAAAAGTGCAGAGTCTTTTGGAGAACAGTTTCCGTTCGCGGTGCAGGGAGCTTGTGGCGGGAATCAAGGGCATGGCCTGTGTCGGTTTTTTAAATTATGAGAGTGAACGGACGGAGGAGATACGGCGCATCTTCAGGGACTGTCTGAATCAGTTGGAGAGCGAGAAAGGAATTTTCGGTCCGGTCATGTTTACGGCGGCTCTGGGGAATGCGGCGAGGGAGGCGGGCGGGCTTCCAGCGTCCGTGGCGCAGGCGGCGGTTATTATAGAAGACAGGCTGCTCAAGGGGACGGGAAAACTTTTGGAGCGCGTGCCGGCTGCGTCCGCGATTCACGAGCAGAATATTCTGGAAAGGTATGTGAGACAGATTGTACATGCCATTGAAGTCATGAGCGCGGAGGAGGCGGAAGGGGCGGTCCTGCAGATGCGGCAGACGATACTGGAAGTGCGGGATGTCAAAGGCTTTGAGGTGAGGGAGCTGATTTATTCGGCGGCACGTCTCTTTTTAAGCCAGGTGGAGGTCAAAAACAGGGCGGAGACGCTTAAGGAATTTGAGGAGAGGTGTTCTCTGTGCGGCAGCATGGATGAACTGCTTGCCCGGCTTACTTCCCTGCAAAGAGAATATGTGGAGGAAATGCGGAAACGGCACGAGGCGGACACGGTGCGCCCCATCCGTATGGCAAAGCAGTATATACAGAACCATTACAGCGAGCCGATTACGCAGGAAGAGGTGAGCGGCGCGGTAGGTTTGAGCGCGGCCTATTTCAGCGCGCTTTTTAAGAAGGTGGAAGGGGAGGGCTTTGCCAAATATCTGATCGGCGTGCGCATGGAGCAGGCGAAAATCCTGCTGCGGGAAACGAGCGTCCCGGTGTCTAAAATCTGTCAGCAGGTGGGCTATAATGATTTGAAGCATTTTACCCATACGTTTGAGAAGGCGACGGGGGTAAAGCCCACGGTTTACCGAAAGATGTACGGATAGGAGAAGCGCCGGATGAGAGAAGAGTTTCGTTTAAAATATATATCGAACAGGGTTTTTTTGATTGGGATTATCATATTTCTGTATTTTGCGGGAGAAGCTGTCCGAAATGTGCTGCTTGGTCTGCATGGTGAGGAGACGATGTTCCGGGCGGGAATCCATGTGCTGATTGCCCTGCTGTATTTTCTGGCGGTATGGTTTGGCGTGGTCCTGCCTTACAGGCGCTGCGAACTTCTGGTACAGCGGTTTCTGGAAGGCTATCTGACGGAGAGCCGGGATTTTGCACAGGTATTCCAAAGTCCATCCATGAAGCGGCAGATGGATGAAATCGAGAAAATCCTGCGCTCCCCGAAAATGATTGATTTAAATAAAAGGCAGGCGCAGTATCTGGCTTTACAGAATCAGATCAATCCGCATTTCCTTTACAACACTTTGGAGAGTATCAGAGGAGAAGCCCTGATTGCGGGGCTTTCGGGCGTGGCGGATATGACGGAGGCGCTGGCGAAATTTTTCCGTTACACTATCACAAATGTGGAAAATTTGGTGACGGTACAGGATGAACTGGATAACTGTGAGACTTATTTTTTAATCCAGAAATACCGGTTTGGCGAAAGACTTAAGCTTCATATCGATTATGATGCGGAGGACTGGGAGGATATCATGAGCTGCAAGATTCCCAAGTTGACGTTACAGCCGATTCTGGAGAACAGTATCATCCACGGGACGGAGCTTAAAGTGGAGACGGGCAATCTGAGGATTCAGTTTGAGCGGACGCAGGACAGGCTTTTAGTCCGGATTTCCGATGATGGGGTCGGTATGGACGAGGAAACGCTGGCGAAGCTGAACCGCAAGCTGGGACGTGACGGGAATGAGCTGATACATGGGGAGGAGCGAAAGGGCGGCATTGCTCTTGCGAATGTGAACAGCAGGATTCATTTGATTTTTGGGGAAGAGTATGGGCTGCATGTGTATTCGGTGCCGCAAAAGGGAACGGATGTGGAGATAACGATTCCGTTTCAGAGGGAGTGATATGAGACAGGAAGTGTTCCGCATGGAGCGGGTGACTTATCTGGATAAGGGGAGCAAGCAGCTGGAGGACTTCAATCTGCAGATTTACCGGGGTGAGATTATGGGGATGATTCCCATAAGCGCTCATGGGCTGCAGGCGCTTTTGCAGCTGATGCAGACAAATATGCCGCTCTATGACGGGCATGTTTACTACTGCGGGGAACGCGTCAACTCCTGGAAAAGCACGCGCAGATCCACAAACAGGATCGGCGTAATTGACGCCCACAGCAGGCTGGTGGAGCATATGACAGTTTCGGACAATATCTTTGTGCTCAGACAGGGCTTCCGCCAGAATATCATAAAGAACAGACTGCTGCAGAGACAGTTGGCGCCATTTATGGAGGATATCGGCGTGCAGATTCCGGCGGACGCTTATGTGGACAGACTGTCCGCCTTTGAACGTGTGACGGTGGAGCTTCTGCGGGCGGTGGTGGCGGGCTACCGCCTGATAGTGCTGCACGAAATCAGTACGGTGATAAACGGGGACGAGCTTGCCAAACTTTATGAAATCATGCAGCACTATGCGGGACAGGGCTTTTCTTTTCTCTATATCAGCCTGCACCTGGAGGAGATTATGGAGGTCTGCGACCGGGTGGCGCTTTTTTCTAACGGGCGCATTCAGAAAGTGGCGCAGCGGGCGGAGATGAAGAGCGAGATTGTGCAAAGCTACACGATTGAGTTTGATAAGATGGTACGTTACCATATGGGGCAGCGTAATGCCGGTAAACACGAAGAAAAGGCGGTTTTGTCCCTCTCTCACATCTCGGGCGAAGTGCTTACGGATTTTACGATGGAAGTTTATGAGGGGGAGTGTCTGGTCGTTCAGAATCTGGATGAGCAGGTGCTCAGGGATATTTTGTCCGTGCTCTGCGGAGACAGAAAACCGGGGGAAGGAGCGCTTTGTTTAGAGGGTAGAGTCATTCGCCCGGCTTCCTGTAAGGAGCTTGCGCTGATTTCGGCTGACCCTACGAAGACAATGGTGTTTCAGGGGATGAGTTATCTGGATAATCTCTGCATGGGATTGTCCCGCCGGGTGCCGGGCATCTGGAAAAATGCGAGTATGAAGAACAGCGTCCGAAAAGAGTATGCGGAAAGCCTGGGGGAGGATGTTTTCGATATGCCGGTAGAGGCGTTGGGGGAAAAGCAGAAGTATCAGCTTGTCTATACAAGGGTTCTGTTACAGAAGCCGAAGGTCGTGGTGTGTGTGCAGCCTTTCCGGGGAGCCGACCTGACGCACCGCGTATTTATCTGGAAAATGATGGAAATGCTGCTGGATAAAGGGATGGCGGTGGTGATTCTGACGATTAATCTGGCGGATTCCATGTCTTTGGCTGACAGGCTGATTCGCGTGAGCAAGGAAGGGATTGTGCAGGAGGTGGAGAAAGAGGCGTTTGGCACGCTTTCCGTTGCCGCGCCGTGGATAGACCTGTATCGCTGAGAAACGGCTTAACCGTTCGTAAAGTTGAAAAAAGAACCGTCCCCAGAGCTCTTACGTCTCCAAAAACAGTTCTTCCAAGTGCACCGCCAGGGGCTCGAACCCTGGACACCCTGATTAAGAGTCAGGTGCTCTACCAACTGAGCTAGCGGTGCATGTCCTCTTTTGTCTTAAACGGATTGAATGCCTGCACTCAATCAACGCAAGAGTTATTATAGTATAATGTTTTTCGTAATGCAAGTATTTTTTAAAGAATTTTTAAGAATATTTCAAATTTTTTTAGTATTTGCATTTGGCGGGCTAAGATGATACATTATTCACAGTTTATATAGGATGGAAAGAACACGGTTTATTAGTGCGGGGTAAGCGGCAATGGGAAAGGGGTAGGTGATATGATTTTTGAGAGTCATGCACATTATGATGATGAAGATTTTGACGCAGACAGGGAAGAACTGCTTTCTTCACTGGCGGCACACGGCATTGGTACGGTGATTAATATAGGCGCCAGTCTTGCCGGAAGTGAGGCGAGCGTGAGGCTGGCGGAGCAGTATCCTTTTATATATGGGGCGGTGGGCGTGCATCCGAGCGAGGTAGAGGAGCTTTCGGAGGAAGGCATGGAGCGGCTGCGCACGCTGTGCGGTCATGAAAAGGTCGTGGCAGTGGGTGAAACGGGGCTGGATTACCACTATCCCGAGCCTGCGGCGGCTTTGCAGAAGGAGTGGTTTGCCAGACAGCTTGTGCTGGCAAGGGAGGTAAAACTTCCTGTGATTATCCATTCCAGAGAGGCGGCGAAGGACACATTGGATATCATGCAGGCGCATCGGGCGGGGGAGATTGGCGGCGTGGTGCACTGCTTTTCCTATGGGAAGGAGATGGCGAGAGAATATCTGAACATGGATTTCTATTTCGGTATCGGCGGCGTTATCACATTTAAGAACGCGAAAAAGCTGAAAGAGGCCGTGCAGTATATCCCGATGGAGAAGATTTTGCTGGAGACGGACAGCCCGTACCTTTCGCCGGAACCGCACCGGGGGGAGCGTAATTCGTCACAAAACCTCCCTTATGTGGCGGAAGCGATTGCGGAACTTAAGGGGATTTCATGTGAGGAAGTGGTGGAAGTCACTGAGAAGAATGCGAAAAAGCTGTTCGGATTATGAAGGCATTGAGGGAGACGCAAGGCGAGAAGCTGCCTTGAAGGAAAAGGCTGGCGGTGGTCGGAATACGGATATAGAGAGAGGCGGGTCATGGCTGACTTAGGAAATTTTACAAATACATCGGAAATACTTAAGAAATATCAGTTCCGTATGCAGAAGAAATACGGACAGAATTTTCTGATTGACGGCAATATTCTGGCAAAAATCGTGGAAGCGGCGCAGATTACGAAAGAAGACTGCGTGCTGGAGATAGGACCGGGAATCGGCACGATGACGCAGTATCTTGCAGAGGCGGCGTGCCGGGTGATTGCCGTGGAGATCGACAGGGCGCTGATTCCGATACTGGAAGAGACCCTGTCTTCTTATGATAATGTTACGATTTTGTGTGAAGATATTTTGAAGGTGGACCTCGCCTCGCTGGCGGCGGAGAACGGCGGGCGTCCCCTAAAGGTGGTGGCGAATCTCCCCTATTATATAACGACGCCGATTATTATGGCGCTTTTTGAGAGCCGGATGCCGCTTGCGAGCATTACGGTCATGGTGCAGAGCGAGGTGGCGGAGCGGATGCAGACGGGTCCGGGCTCTAAGGACTATGGGGCGCTGTCGCTGGCGGTGCAGTATTATGCGAAGCCGGAGGTGGTGGCGAAGGTTCCCGCGTCCTGTTTTCTGCCGCGTCCCAATGTGGACAGTACCGTGGTGCGCCTTACCAGATACGAAAAGCCGCCGGTGGAGGTGGCTGACGAGAGCTTTCTGTTTGCCGTCATCCGGGCGTCCTTTAACCAGCGGCGCAAAACCCTGGCAAACGGGCTTGCCAACGCGGGCGGGCTTGGTGTGAGCAGAGGGCAGGTGGAGGCGGCGCTTAATGAGATGGGGCTTCCGGCGATGGTACGCGGGGAAACGCTTACTTTAGAACGTTTTGCAGAACTGTCTGAGCGTCTCCTGCGGTTGAAAAAGTGAAAGGCATATTTTCAATAAATACAAGATGAGGTAATTTAAGGGATTGCTGATTCCATATATTGGGAGTGAAGGTACTTTTTTTCGACGGATTTTGTTTACATTGATAAGGGACTATGGTAAACTGAAACAGATAATAGGGTCATTTTGTAAATGGATAAAAGTGTAAAAGTACGTTGATGAGGTGAGTACCTTGGATAAGTTTGAGTACAAAGCCAGCGCGGATGAAATTAAAGCGCTGATAGCAGAGGGAGAGTACGCGGAAGCGGTAAAGATTGCGGATAAGATCGACTGGCGCAGGGTCAGAGGTGTTATGATGCTGTGTACCATCAGCGATTTGTATAAGATTAACAGGCGGTATCAGGAGAGCAAAGATATCCTGCTGATGGCTTATGAAAAGCACCCTACGGGCAGACTGATCATCTATTCCCTGTGCGAGCTTTGTATCAAGATGGGAGAGTACGATCAGGCAAGCGAATACTATAAGGAATTTGTACAGATTGCGCCGAGAGACACGGGGCGGTATGTTTTGCAGTACCGCCTTTATGAAGCGCTGGACGTCAGTATAGAGGAGCGCATCGCGATTCTCGAGGAGTTTAAGAAGCGGGAGCCGAGAGAAAAATGGGTGTACGAGCTGGCGTATCTGTATCACCGTATCGGATTGACTACGAAGTGCGTGGAGGAATGCGATGAGATGTTCCTCTGGTTCGGTGAGGGCAGATATGTGATTAAGGCGCTGGAGCTTAAGGCGCTGCATCAGCCGCTCAGTCCGGAGCAGCAGGAGAAGTATGACGCTTACATAGAGGGGAGAAGCGCCGGGGAAGATGTGGACGAGGAGCCGGAGGAGGAGTATGAACCCGACGACGAAGTTCCGGGGGACACGCAGGTAGCGGAAAAGCCGGCTCACGGACAGACCGATATCGGTGAGGAAGAAGAGGATGTGCTGTCTGCGCCTACCACAGAACTGCCGGAAGTGAAAACGGTGGATGTGGGACAGTATAATACCATTAATCTGCAGATGGCTCTGGCGGAGAGCATGAAAGAAGTGTTGGATGACGGGGAAGCGGTTCCTGCCGGTGCACAGGTTTCAGAGGATGTGCCAGGTACATCGGAGGAAGAGGAGCCGGTTTCCGGTGATATCTTAGGAACAGAAGAGGATATCCCTGAGGAAGTCTATGCGGAGGAAGCAGGGGAAAGCCTGGATGAGACGGGCGAGCCGGTTTCCGAGGATGACGAGGAAACAGGAGCGCCTGCAGCTGCGGACAAGGAGCCGATACCTTTTGAGAAGCCCAAGGAGCGGAAAGAGGAGCCGTCCATCACAGATACAATCATTGCGCCGCTTTTGGAAGAGACGGCGAAGCTGCCGAATATAAACGCTTTGAATGAGGAAGAACTGCACGCGGCAAGCGAAGAGATTGTGCGGGATGACACGGTAGTTTTTGACGCACAGAAAATTATAGAGGAAATGACGAGGGAAGCGGAGCGCCTGCAGGCGAGAGCGCTTAGGGAGCAGGCGATGGCGGCTTCTAAGCCTACCGAGTATGATAAGTATTTGTCGCAGGAGTACGATGGTCAGATTAGTTTTGTACTGCCTGACGCGGAGAAGGTGGAAAAACAGATTACCGGGCAGCTCAGCATTGACGATATTATGGCTGAGTGGGAGCAGATGAAAAAGGATAATCAGGAGAAACGGATGGAGGATGTCCGCCAGCATATTATGGCGCAGACGGGCAGCCTGTTTGCGAGCTTTGACGAAGCGACCAAGAACGGTCTTTTAGAAGAGCTGGAAAAGGCTTTCATGGCAGCAATCATGAAAGAGTCCGGCAAGAACCCTCATGTAAGGAAAGTGGTATTCCCGGAGGATACGCCGGATGAGGAAGCGCCGGTTAAGAAGGCTCCAGTGCGGGAGGAGCGCTTATCGGAGCCGGAAGCGGACGACACTACGGAAGCGGCGGATACCGTGGAGCCGGATGAAAAGAAGTCTGCGGAGAAGCCCGCAAAAGAAGTCGTGCCGGCGCAGGAGCCGGAGGAGTCCGATGCCGGAGGAGAAGGCGCGAAAGACAGGGAGCTCAGTCCGGAGGAGCAGGAGCTTTTCGGAAAGTTTGTGCATCAGCGTAAATCCAGGAGACAGTTGGTTCATGTGCTGGATAATATGAGTCTGGCGTCTTGTACGGGGAATATCATTATCACCGGCGAGGAAGAGACTACGACAATAGCTCTGGCAAAAGCGCTGATTCGGGAAATGCAGTATAATGACAGCAACTTTTCCGGGAAAGTGGCGAAGATAGAAGGGCATATCCTGAATAAAAAGGATGTGGAAGCAACTTTTTCCAAGATGGACAACGGGGCGCTTATCATTGCAGAGGTGTCTAAGCTGAAAGCAGCTACCGTGGCAGCTATGACGAAGGTGCTGGAGAAGGAAAATATGGGTCTTCTGGCGCTGCTTGTGGGAACGAAAGCGGAAGTGAACGAGCTGTTTTCAAAAAACAGCGCGCTTACCAATACCTTTAATCTGAGAGTGGATATAGAGCCTCTCGATAATGAAGCGTTGGTTGCCTACGCGAAGCAATATGCGGAGGATATGGAGTATTCTATTGATGAATTCGGTATTTTGGCGCTACATACGCGGATTGCGGACAGGCAGACGAGCGACCATGAGGTGACACTTTCGGAGGTGCGTGAGCTGGTGGATGAGGCGATTGCGTATGCCAATAAAAAAACACCAAAACATTTTATGGATATTTTGCTCGCAAAGAGGTATGATGAAGAGGACATGATTATACTGCGGGAGAAGGACTTCATGCATTACTAAAATATATTCTCTCAGTGCAATAAAAAACAGGGGGTTAGGTTATGGCAGTAAAGAAGACGGCTAAGTCGTCCGGAGCGCAGAAAAAGCAGACAAAGACGACGCCAAAAAAGGTAGAGAAGCAGACGACAGAGGAGGTATTCATCTCCGAGGCTGACCAGTACGTGTTCGCGCAGGGGACACACTATGATATCTACAAAAAGCTGGGAGCACATCCTTCCGTGGAAAACGGCGAGAAAGGCATGTTCTTCGCCGTGTGGGCGCCCAATGCCGCCAGCGTCCATGTGATAGGAACCTTTAACGACTGGGATGAGGAAAAGCATGAGATGGAGAAGCTAGGTCCCGGCGGGATTTATAAGCTCTTTATTCCGGGCGTGGGCGAGAACGAGCTTTATAAGTACCTGATTCGGACACCTGCGGGTGAAAAGCTCTATAAGGCGGATCCTTTTGCGAACTATGCGGAGATGCGTCCGGGCAACGCGTCCAAAACCTTTGATATCAGCAAGTTTAAATGGTCGGACAGCGCGTGGATGGAGGCAAGAGACGGCAAGGATTATAATAAGGAGCCCATGGCAATCTACGAGTGTCACATTGGGTCATGGATGAAACATCCCGACGGGACGGCGGAAGGATTTTATAATTATCGCGAGTTCGCGGACAGGATTGTGGATTATCTGAAGGAGATGCATTACACCCATATCGAGCTTATGGGCATTGCGGAATATCCTTTTGACGGTTCCTGGGGGTATCAGGTGACAGGTTATTATGCGCCGACTTCCAGACATGGTAATCCGTCCGATTTTATGTATCTGATCAACGCGCTGCACAAAAATAAGATAGGCGTGATTCTGGACTGGGTTCCCGCTCATTTTGCGACGGATGCGCACGGGCTGGGGCGTTTCGACGGACAGTGCATTTTCGAGCATCCCGACCCGAGGATTGGCGAGCATCCCGACTGGGGTACAAAGATTTTCAATTATGCGAAGAACGAAGTCAGGAACTTCCTGATTGCGAATGTGCTCTACTGGATCAGAGAGTACCATATTGACGGTATCCGTATTGATGCGGTGGCGTCCATGCTTTATCTCGATTACAGCAAGCAGGCGGGTCAGTGGGTGCCCAACAAATACGGCGGCAGGGAAAATCTGGACGCGATCGAGTTCTTCAAGCACTTAAATTCCGTGGTGCACGGCGCATATCCCGGCTTCCTCACCATTGCGGAGGAATCTACGGCATGGCCGAAGGTAACCGGAAAGGTGGAGGAGGACGGTCTTGGTTTCAGCTTTAAGTGGAACATGGGCTGGATGCATGACTTCTGTGAATACATGAAGCTAGACCCGTACTTCCGCAAGAATAATCACTATGCCATGACCTTTGCCATGAGCTATAATAACAGCGAGAACTATATCCTGCCTCTCTCACACGATGAGGTGGTGCATTTGAAATGTTCCATGGTCAATAAGATGCCCGGCTACCCCGTAGATAAGTACGCGAACCTGCGTGTGGGCTACAGCTATATGATTGGTCATGCGGGCAAAAAGCTCCTCTTTATGGGACAGGATTTCGGTCAGGAGAGAGAGTGGAGCGAGGAGAGAGAGTTAGACTGGAATCTGCTCGGCGAGGAGCAGAATAAGGGGATGCACGAGTATGTGAAAGAGCTGCTTGCCCTTTATAATAAGTACCCGGCGATGTATACGATTGACAACGATTGGGCGGGCTTTGAGTGGCTGAACGCCGACGATGCGGACCGCAGTACATACAGCTTCTACCGCAAGGATAAGACCGGCAAGAACAATATCATGTTCGTGCTCAATATGACGCCTATGAAGTGGGAGAACTACAAGATCGGGGTGCCGAAAAAGAAGAAGTATAAGCTGCTCTTAAACAGCGACGAGAAGCGGTTCGGCGGAAACGGAAATGAGATTCCCGCGGAGATTGCGGCGGTAAAAGAGCCCTGCAACTTTAAGGACTACAGTATTTCCTTTGATTTGCCGCCTTATACGGCTGCGATATTTATATTTTAGTTTTGAATAGATACGGATAAAAAGACTGCATACGCAGATGGCTGGGTATGCAGTCTTTTATAATTTATGAGGAAATTTTTTGTGTAAATTCTTCCATGGAATCTGACCGGGCAGCCAGTTTTATCCACTGGTTCAGGATGTCAGTATCGTCTTCATCATTAATTTGCGCTAGGACATTTTCTGGTATGGAACCAAGGTCAGAAAGGATTGAAAAAAGGCATTCCTTTAATCCTTCCTGTAATCCTTCCTGCCGTCCCTCGTTTTTAATCAATTGGTCGCGTATCAGCCCTCTCATATAGACAACGATAGTGGTTTCTTCATGTTTTACTTTATCTACCATAGTTTGAATCTCCTTTAGCGAATCATTTACCGCATTTTGCCATGTGGTATTTTCTATATAGCGGAGTAACTCTTTTAACGGCTGTGGGACAGTTCCAACCTTTCCGCCAGTAAACAGGAATAAGTTGAGCACACCGTCGTCGTATGCCATCTCAGGCTCCTCGAGACATTTGTTTTTGACCGTGTAGATTATACGATTATAACCAAATGGATCGTAGGGAAGCAGCATAATGATAATAACGTTTTTGAGCTGACTGTAATCACTGCCGGATTGCAAATTTCGCGTATCAATCGTAGAACGATAAAAACGTACTCTGCGCGGCAGAAATTTCTTTTCTTTTGTATGCTCGGTCCGATCCGGCTCAATGTCAAAAATACTGCCTACGCTAAGGGCTCCGTCCCCACCCTCGCTATCCTCTTCGATGTAAACGTCTAGTCTTGCACCGTGTCGGTCTGTGTCCTGCCCGTAAAAGTTCATTTGGGGAACAATTTTAAGATTTTGACATCACGGTCAAGCAGAGTGGCAACCAGAGTTTTGGCAAATCGTTCTCCGTAGACGGGGTGTGAAATCAATGTTCCAAACAGGAAATCGTCAAGTAAGTTTAGTTCTTCAAGTTTTTTCTTCATTTGTCTCCTTTCGGCAGTATGCCAAAGAAGGAAAACAATCATTGCCTCAGCATCCGCCATATTTTATTTTGCATATGGGGATTGCCAAAGCGAAACCGGAGCGGTTTCAAAAAAGATGATATCCCAGATATGTTAGATAGAGTGTAGCAGAGGAAGATGGTGGTGTCAAGAGCAAATGAATATAAAAATTATCGGAAAAACGTTTTCGACAAAATTCTACTTCTTTGCATTGACAGGTCTACGAGCGTGTAGTACTATAAAATAAAAGGAGGGTCAAACCATGAACGAAATACTACTATCTGACTCCGAAAAAGAGATTCTGGAGTGGATGTGGAAAGAGGACAAAGAATATTCCTACAGGGATATTGCGGTACAGTTTGGAGAGGACTCGGAAAAGAGGTGGAAAAAACAGACATTATCCACATTTTTAACGCGGATGGAACAAAAAGGCGTCATATCTGTTCGGTGTGAAGGGGAAGAACGATTCAAGAAAAGACGGTATTTTAAAGCAGCGTTAAACAGACAGCAGTATGAACGGGAAAGGGCGAGACATCTTCTGGATTGTTATTTTGACGGCTCTTTGAATCAGTTTATGTCAGCATTAAACGGAGGTAAGAAGCTGGATGGCGCTGAGGCGGACGAACTGAGAAAATTTCTGGAGGACGTGTAATGCTTATTCTGGCTATGTCCATTAGCGGAAGTGTGGTATTCCTTGCTGTTTTCCTGTGTGCTGTTTTGGGAAAAAGGATACTGCCTCCCGCGTGGGCATACAACATGATGAAGATAGCATTGGTTTTCTTCTGCATTCCACTGCCCAAATACAACAGTGAGTACAAATATGGACTGTCCCGCATATTGGGTACCCAGAAACAATGGGACATGAAAAATATTGCGGCAGTAAATTTTATAGGGATAGAAGAAGGCGGCAGGCTACATATAAACTTTCAGACATACATATTGGTGATGTGGGCTGTCTGGGCGTGCGGGCTGTTGTTTGTGGGCGTCAGGAACATGTATACATTCCAAAAACTGAAAGCACTGAAAGAAAGCCCGCAAATAAGTCAGACAAATTATCTGGCGATATTTGACAAGGTGAAACAGGAAGTGGGCGTCAAAAAGAATATACCACTGCTGTGCGCCGATGCGTTTGACACAATCTGCACAATGGGTGTGTTTCGAAAATATGTTATCATACCGGAAGAAGGATTAACAGAAGATGAAATTTATTTCAGCCTTAAACATGAACTGATTCATGTCAAGAGATCGGATGTAGCGTGGAAATATATCAGTCTGCTCGCTGTTCTCCTGCATTGGTTTAATCCATTGGTATATCTTTATTTCAGCGTAATGTCTATTTACAGTGAACATAGCTGCGATGCCATTTTAGTGCAGGACCTTGATACCGAGAAAAGAAAGAGATATGGAGAAATAATTATCGATATGTCGCGGGAGGGCAGATGGACGGAATCGAAACATCAGGCAAGTTTTAGTACGGGTAAAATAATGGTTGAATGGAGGTTGAAAAATATGTTGCGGAGTAGAAAAAGTAAAAAAATAGAGAGAGTGGTGTCCCTGTTGCTGGGAGCGGTTATTTTGTTTGGGGGTTCTTTGACGGTTTGTGCTTATGAGAATCCACAGGTGGTAAATGGTGCAGATGCAGCTTTTTTGAAAACAACTCAAGACGAGGAGGTTGCAAAGACTTTTATTATAGGAGAAATACAGTATTCTGAAGAAGGTACATTGGATTTTAAGGAGTTTGTGGGAAATGACGGTATCCGCTATGAGTTGTCTGAAATGCAAAATGCTAACATGGAAAGAGCGGGATGCATACACTCTTATGTGAGCGGATATGTCGCTGATCACCGTAAGTATTCGGATGGGAGTTGTAAGACGGATTATTATTATGCGGAAAGATGTGAGAAATGTGGCAGACTGGAAATGAAAGGTTATGCCCATACAGAAACCTCAACGAAATGCACGCATTAAAATGAAAGCTATACAATATGAATTGTTGAAATATAAAGACGCTGTTTTGCTTGACATGTGTTTATAGTCGTAGTATATTATTCCCAGAACTACAAGGATGTAGTTCTGGGAATAATAGCAGTTTGAAAACTACAGAACAAACAAAAATACATGTAAAGGAGAGAAGCGCAACATGAAAGCGAAGAAGATTGTTGGTATTTTATGTGCAGCATCCATTTTTCTGGTGAGTACTGGTATGTCGGCTAATGCTGCGGATTTGTCGAATGAAATTGAGGTAATCACTGAAACGGAAGAAATGGCAGGGACAGAAGAAACGCCAGAAACGGAAGAGACTGCAGAAGTAGAAGAAACACCCGAAACAGAAGAGACTGCAGGGGTAGAAGAAACGCCCGAAGAAGAGGCTGCAGAGGTAGAAGAAACGCCCGAAACAGAAAAGGTTATAGAGACAGAAGAAGCCGCTGAAGTAGATGAAACGGCTGATACTGAAGTGGCTTCAGAGCAAAAAGAAATAGAGATTGATGATACAGTTGGGGAAGATACTGTGCTTGGGGACGTCATATCCTTGGAGGAGTTATCCTCAATACAAAATCATGATGCGGAAGGTATGATGTTGGCAGATATTCCTGATGTTACAGCTTTATTAGATGATAAGGTATCAGATGTTGAGCTTCAAGGGGCTGATTTTGGGAATTATAATCTTGATTCGGCGACATCCATGGGAACTCTATCAAGAAAGATGACTCGTAGTGCAGACAGCATTACACAGTCATTTACTGATTTTATCACCGCTGAAGGTGACATCAAATCAGTGGGATTTAGTTTGTTTGAGGGTGAAATCTTTAATGCAACTTTGGCTTGTCCAAATAATAAAAATCTGAATTATGATTTGGCTTTGTTTTCTATTGCAGACGATGGAACGGCATCTTTAATTAGCGCTTCTACTTTGGGAACATATATTGATTCAGAAACAGGGAAGACAGTTGATGAGGGCATATCTTATGTTCATAATCAAGGAACGGAAGGAAATTTTGCAATTGCAGTAATTGCAACATCAGGAAGTAGTTCAGTAGATAGCTTTACATTGACTATAAGCCTTGATACTGTTGGCTCATATGACCGTAGTGAACCAAATGATAGTCCTTACACAGCAACAAGGCTTTCCTCTTTAAGCACGACAGGCTCGTTGCATGTTGTAAATGATCAGGACTGGTATGTTGTCAATATGAACAGCGGCGTATATAAAGTGACGGCAGGTAATTATCAGGCAGAAATCTATTATGTAGACGAAGGCGATGTAATGGTTAGAGAGAGAAAAGCAGGCAACAATTATGTTCTGAACAACAGGACATATTTTGTCAAGGTTTTCTCGAATGTATCGCAGGATAAATTTGAGTTTGGCGATTATACTTTGGAAATGGTCGATCAGTCAAAATATGCCACCATGGAAACGGCATTTGATTTTGGCGATTGGGAACGCTCTTATACAAAATTACCAAAGGTAATACCGGATGGACAGAGAGTAGCATATTACAAATTTACAATTGATCCAGAGGATAGGGCTTATGGTAGCTTTATAATCACAAATGGAGAGACCGGTACCCTTATTGAATTTCTTGACAGCACAGGAGAGACGCAAGACTTTGGATTTACAGGGAGTCCAAAAGTTAGTAATATACCAGTTAGAGGAGTTATACAGAAGAGTTACGGTAGTTTAAAGCACCTTGTTGTCGATATTAATGGAAATAGAACAAGCTCAATTGGATACATAAGAGTTACAAAGGTAGATGAAATGGACTCTAATGCAGGAGGTATTCCATCAATTCATACCAGAATATATTCGGGATATAACACATTTACGTTTTCCGGCACAGCTAAGAATTCTGGAGGCAGTATTTCAAATATTATATCGTTGAATTTATCGAGTAATTCTAAAATACCTAATGGAGCGGTTGTAGATAGAATTTCCACAGCTAGTTCGATTTCTTATAGGGTGGGAGGCGTTTACCATCAATTGAATCCGGGCGGTGATGGTTGGATTCAATCAAGCAGTTCTGATGCGACAAGTGGTGATTTTGATTTATCAGGGTATAATATTGCGGCAAAACAGCCATGGCAGTTTAGGTACTCCCAAACTGCCCTTAGGAGTACAGAAATGAGCCGTGTAGAAATGCGAATTTATTGGGACTATGATATTAATCAAACAAACTACGAAGTATTTAAATAAATTGTGTTAGTGCCTGTGACGATGCTACAAAGTGGTATCGTCACAGATTATTGTGTCACAGACAAAAATAAACCCCCTGCTATGCAGGGGGAGGGCAAATCTTTAGATAAAAGAAACTCCTGTGTTAGTATAAAAGTAGGTCTGCAAACCACAAAAATACAACACAGGAGGTGCCCAAGATGGACACAACAAATAGTTTAGCCCATACAAAATGGGAATGCAAGTACCATATCGTTTTTGCACCAAAGTACCGCAGACAGGTGATATACAAAGACATCAAGGCAGACGTAGGTCAAATACTGGGAGCGTTATGCCGCAGAAAAGGAATAGAGATCATAGAAGCAGAATGCTGCTCGGATCATATCCACATGTTGGTAAGGATACCGCCCAAATACTCGGTATCAGAAATTGTAGGATACCTGAAAGGGAAGAGTTCCCTCATGATATTTGAGAAGCATGCGAACCTGAAATATAAGTATGGGAACCGTC
>ERZ808037.694-NODE-694-length-28118-cov-5.241361_pt1 | contig 28118 bp, 30 predicted proteins | sample MGYA00380190_ERZ808037 | MGnify/ENA primary metagenome ERZ808037 (study PRJEB31490, sample SAMN06133399) | mouse gut metagenome | isolation source: J9 | host: mice | place: China: Chengdu | collected 2015-05 ...
ATATGCATATCCCCTTTATATGGTATAATACAAAATAAAAAAGGCGGGACAACAGGATGATGACGGAAATTTATTATGCCGAGGACGATTCGGGTATTGCGGATGCGGTGAAGGAATATCTGGAGCGGAAACAGATAAAGGTGGCGGTATACGGCACGCTTGCGGATTTGCGGCAGGCATTGGCAAGAAAGCTGCCTGCGATGGTGCTGCTTGACTGGAATATGCCGGACGGACAAGGCCACGGGCTGTGTCGGTGGATTCGCGGAAACTGGAAGGAACTGCCGATTATCTTTCTGACGGTGCGGGGTGAAAGCCCGGATATTGTCTCGGGGTTTGAGAGTGGGGCGGACGACTATGTGGTGAAGCCTTTCGCGCTGGAGGTATTGCATTCCAGAGTACAGGCGCTCCTGAGGCGGAGCGGGAACGTGAGCGGGCAGTATTTATCCTGTGGCGAAATTGCCATGGATCTAAACCGTATGATCGTTACCTGCGGATTAGAGGAGATAAGTGTGAGCGCAGTAGAGTATCAGGTGCTTTTATGCCTGATGCGGAATAAGGGAAGAATTGTGACGAGAGAAAAATTATTGGAACAGGTCTGGGATATAAACGGAAACTATGTGAATGACAATACGCTGACGGTGACGGTCAAGCGTCTGCGGGACAAGCTGGGAAAGCCGCTCTGTCTGAAAACAGTCCGAAGCGTGGGTTATCGCATGGAGGATACGCTATGGAAAGAGTGAAATTCGTAAAAACAGAGTGGGGACATGTCTTGGCGGTTGTCCTGTCTGTCTTTTGCACTGCGGCTATGCTTGTTTCGGGTCATTATGCAGTCAGGCTGGCAGGTATCTTTGTTTTGATGGCTGTGCTTATGTATCGGAAGAGAAGAGAGAGCTGCAAAATACAGGCACTTACGGCATATCTGGAACAGGCGAATGCGGGGAACGCGCCGGTTCTGTCTACGCTGGGGGAGGACGATCTTTCCAGACTGGAGGATCAGATATATAAGTCCGTGACTTATCTTTACCAGACAAGAGAGGAAGCGGTGCGGGCGAAAAACGAGTTTGCGCATAATCTGTCCAATATTGCGCACCAGATTAAAACGCCGATTACAGCCATTTCCCTGTGTGTGCAGAATATGGACGGGGAGGAAAGGAAAAAGGAGCGGGAGCAGATTTTAAGACAGCTTACGAGACTGACACATCTGGAAGAGGCATTGCTTCTTCTGGCGCGTCTGGATGCAGGCACGCTGGTTTTAAAACGGGAAAAAACGGATGTCTATACCCTGCTTATGCTTGCGGCGGATAATCTGCAGGAGATTTTCGGACAGTCACAGGTAATCGCTGATATTCCGGAACTTGGGGAAATGGCGGTAAACGTCGATAGGGAATGGACCATGGAAGCGGTTATGAATTTGATGAAAAACTGTGCGGAGCACAATGCGGGAGGATGCGTGCATTGTTCTTACGGGCAGAATCCCCTGTATACGGAAATATTGATTTGGGATGAGGGCGCAGGATTTGACAGGGAGGATATGCCCCATCTGTTTGAACGGTTTTATCGGGGGAAAAACGCGAAAGAAGGAGGAATTGGCATCGGGCTTGCTCTGGCAAAGGAATTGATCGGGCGGCAGAACGGCATCATACGCGCGGAGAATTGGCCGGAGGGAGGCGCCTGTTTTACCATTCGCTTTTACCGTCACTGAGTTGTCACTTTCGCCTGTTATGATAAAGAAAAAAGATAGGCAAAAGGAGGAAACAGACGGGTGAATATTCTAACGTGTGAAGGGGTAACTAAGGTGTACGGCTCCGGGGACAACCGGGTGACGGCGCTGGCGGGGATTGACCTTACGGTTGACAGGGGAGAATTTGTGGCGATTACGGGGGCGTCGGGCTCGGGAAAGTCTACGCTTTTGCATATTCTGGGGAGCGTGGACAAGCCGACGGGCGGCAGGATAACCGTGGAGGGAACCGACCTCTCCGAACTGAATCAGACGCAGGCGGCCATTTTCCGGCGCAGGAAGGTGGGGCTGGTGTACCAGTTTTATAATCTGATCCCCACGCTGACGGTGCGGAAAAACATTCTGATGCCGCTTACGCTGGATAAAAGGAAACCGAATGAGGGATATTTTGAGGAAGTGGTAAAGACGCTTGGGCTTTCGGAGCGGCTGGAGGCTTTGCCAAATCAGCTTTCCGGCGGGCAGCAGCAGAGGGTGGCGATCGCCCGCTCCCTGATTTACCGCCCGGCGTTACTCTTGGCGGACGAGCCGACAGGCAATCTGGATCAGAAAAATTCCGGGGAAATCATGGACATGCTCAAACTTTCCAACCGAAACATGAAGCAGACGATAGTGCTGATTACCCACGATGAAAAGATTGCGCTGGAGGCGGACAGAATCATCACCATAGAGGACGGCCGCATTGTGGGCGACGAGAGAAGGAGGTAGTGCAGATGTGGAGAGAATATTCGTCGAGTTATCTGAAAAACAACCGCTCTGCCGCCGTTTCCGTCATGACAGCCGCGTTTATTTCGTCGTTGCTTTTATCGTTGTTAAGCTGTCAGTTTTATAATATGTGGAAGTATGAGGTAGAGCGGCTGCGGGCGGAGGGAGACCAGTACGCGCTGATGGCGATGTATCTGGTGCGCGACGCAAACGATGAGGCGCCAAGGCTGGTATTTCCGCTGTTTCTCTTGATTATGGGGCTTGCCTCCTTTTCGCTTATCGTTATCATACAAAACGCCTTCGCGGTGTCCATGCAGGCGAGAATCCACCAGTTCGGTATTTTGTCCAGCATCGGGGCGACACCGAGACAGATTCGGACTTGTCTCTTGCAGGAGGCGGCATACCTGTGCGCGGCGCCGATTCTTCTGGGAACGCTGCTTGGCATAGCGGGGAGTATGGGGCTTCTGGCTCTGTTGGAGATGTTGGCACGGGAGGTGGAAGGCAGGCGGGCGTCAGTGTTCGGGTACCATCCGCTGATTCTTTTGATTACGCTATTGATAACGGCAATCACCATAGGGATATCCGCATGGATGCCGGCAAGGAAACTGAGCGTGATGACGCCGCTTGAGGCAATCAAAAATACGCGGGAGCTGGAACTGAGAAGAAAATGCAATTCTCCGGTGCTTTCCCTTTTGTTCGGCGTGGAAGGAGAGCTGGCGGGAAACGCGCTGCGGGTACAGCGAAAGGCGCTTCGGACGGCGTCGATATCTTTGCTTTTTTCCATGACGGCTTTTACGCTGATGCAGTGCTTTTTTACCTTGTCGGGAATCAGCACGAGGGAAACTTATTTTGAAAGATACCAGAGTGTCTGGGACATTATGGTCACGGTGAAAGACACGGGGATAGGCAGTTTTGGGGAGACGGAGAAACTGCGGGAGATACCGGGTGTGGATGACGTGATTGTCTACCAGAAGGCGCAGGCAAAACGGCGCATTACAGAGGGGGAAATGAGCGGGGAGCTGGCGGCGAACGGCGGATTTTCCCACGATGCCGGAAAATATGTGACACAGGATAAATGCGGCTTTCTGGTAAATGCGCCGGTTATCATCATGGATGACGCAAGTTTTCTGGAATACTGCGGGCAGATCGGCGCCCCGCAGAGAATGGACGGGGCGGTGATTCGAAACGTAATCTGTGATGTGACCAACCCGGATTTCAGGCATCCGCAGTATATGCCCTATATAAAGGAGGCGGGCACGACAAGGCTTGTAGCGCGGACGGGCGGTGCGGAAGTTGCAGGGATGACGGTTTCGGACAGCACGGAGACGGCGGAGATCCCGGTTATTGCCTATACGGAAGAAGTTCCCGTATTGCGGGAAGAATATGCCACGATTGACAAGTACGAGCTGGTGCACTTTGTCCCGGCGAGTCTGTGGAAGGAAATCGAGGGGTGGACAGGCGGCGCGGAGGAAGATACCTTCATCCGCATTTTTTGCAGGGAAGGGGTCAGTCTGGAAGAACTGGATACGATTCAGGGAGAAATAGAAAAAAGCCTTGCGGGAGCTTATACGACAGAGAGTGAGAATCGCATCCGGGAATATGAGACGAACGATGAGAAGATAAAGGGAATGATGCTCGTGTTGGGGACTTTTTGTGTGCTGCTTGCGCTGATCGGCTTGGGCAACGTGTTTTCCAATACGCTCGGCTTTGTGCGGCAGAGGAGGAGGGAGTTTGCCAGATATCTTTCCGTGGGCATGACGCCGGGAGAACTGCGGAAAATGTTCTGTATTGAAGCGTTTGCGCTTGTGGCACGCCCGATGCTGTGGGCGGCGGTCGTCGCGGTTTTGGCGGTGGGCGCTATGTTAAAGGCAAGTTATATGAATCCGGCGGAATTTCTGGCTGAGGCGCCGCTTGCTCCAATCGGCGTGTTTATGCTGGCGGTCGGCGGGACGGTGGCGTTTGCCTATTATCTGAGCTGGCGTAAGATGCGGGCGATGAATCTGGCGGAAGTTTTGCGGGATGATACGATGATGTAGGGGAGCGTAATGTTAATCCGCGTTGCTTGCCGCAACGGTGGTTTCTTTCGTATCATAGTGGCGAAAGGAGGGCATACCTGATGCTGAGCGAAAATATCAAAACAATTAGAAAATCCAAAGGGCTTTCTCAGGAGGAGCTGGCGGTTAAGCTGCATGTGGTGAGACAAACGGTTTCAAAATGGGAGCAGGGGCTGTCGGTTCCGGATGCCGATATGCTGATTTCCCTGTCAGAGGTATTCGAAACGCCTGTAAGCACGCTGCTGGGAGAAACCGTTGCTGAAACGAAGGCGGATGACTTAAAAGTGATTTCCGAGAAACTTGAGATCATCAATCTGCAGCTTGCGCGGGGGAAAGCGGCGAGACAAAAAGCGCTCCATTGGTTTTTTATCTTATTGGGTGCGGTGATCGTGGCTGGTTTTGCCGCCCTGATTGTATGGAACAGTCCTTACATGGGGTGGGATTATAGTCACCCTGAAACCGCATTTGCCGGGGTCTTGTTTCACGCATTTGAGTGGATGTTCGTCCGGATGGCGCCGTTTGTCCTGATAGGGGCAGTTATTGGGGCTTGCTTCACAAGGAAGTAGGAGTTTGATGATGTGTCAAGAAAAAATACTTGACACATCGCCCCGCCTATTGTAAAATGCAAAAGTCGGCGGTCGTCTGCCATATCTTTCATCGATGTGCCGCCTTGGCAAAGCCGGGATAAAAACGGCGCAGAAGTGGTGAAAACATGGAAAAAATCGTAGAGCAGGGTTTATTGTATGATTTCTATGGAGAGTTGTTAAACGCGCACCAGCAGGAGATTTATGAGAGCGTTGTGTATGAAAATCTCTCGCTGGGGGAGATTGCGGAGGCGCGGGGTATCAGCAGACAGGCGGTGCACGATATTGTAAAGCGCTGTGACAAGACGCTTCTCGGGTATGAGGAGAAGCTGAAGCTGGTGGCAAAGTTTGCGAGTATCAAAGAGAAGATATCGCAGATTAACCGCCTTTCCGAGCAGTATGAGAGCGGGGAATTGGCGAGTCCGGCGTCCTACGGTTCGCAAATCAGGGAATTGTCGGCGCGGATTATGCAGGAGTTGTAGCTTAGGGTGCGGCAGGTTCGTATCCGCCAAATGGATTTTTAAAGAGCAGAAAGGCGTAGGGCAGATGGCGTTCGAGAGTCTGACGGATAAACTGCAGAACGTATTTAAGAATCTGAGAAGTAAGGGGCGTCTGACCGAAGAGGACGTCAAGACCGCTTTAAAAGAGGTGAAGATGGCGCTTTTGGAGGCGGATGTCAACTTCAAGGTGGTCAAACAGTTTGTGAAGTCCGTGGAGGAACGCGCTGTCGGTGCAGATGTGCTGAACGGTTTGAATCCCGGGCAGATGGTCATTAAGATTGTAAATGAGGAAATGGTGTCCCTGATGGGCTCCGAGACTACGGAGATTACCATGCAGCCGGGGAAGTCCATTACGGTCATCATGATGTGCGGTCTGCAGGGCGCAGGTAAAACAACCACTACGGCGAAGATTGCGGGGAAACTGAAATTAAAAGGGAAAAAACCGCTTTTGGTGGCTTGTGATGTGTACCGTCCCGCAGCGATTAAGCAGTTGCAGGTAAATGGCGAAAAACAGCAGGTGGATGTTTTCTCCATGGGGGAAAACCATAAACCGGTGAATATCGCGAAAGCATCCATAGAACATGCCCAGAAGAACGGGCATAACGTGGTGATTTTAGATACGGCGGGTCGTCTGCATATAGACGAAGAAATGATGGCGGAGCTGATGGAGATTAAGGAAAACGTGGACGTACACCAGACGCTTTTGGTGGTGGATGCCATGACCGGTCAGGACGCTGTCAACGTAGCGAAGGACTTTGATGAAAAGGTCGGCGTGGACGGTGTCATTCTGTCCAAGATGGATGGTGATTCCAGAGGCGGTGCGGCGCTTTCCATCAAGGCTGTCACAGGAAAACCCATTCTTTTTATCGGTATGGGCGAGAAGCTTTCCGATTTGGAGCAGTTTTATCCGGATCGTATGGCGAACCGGATTCTGGGGATGGGCGATGTGCTCACCTTGATTGAAAAGGCACAGCAGAATCTTGACATAGACGAAGATAAGGAAAAAGAAATGGCTGCCCGCATGAAGAAGGGCAAGTTTGATTTCGATGATTATCTGGAGAGCATGAAACAGATGCGCAACATGGGCGGGCTTTCCGGGATTTTAAGCATGATGCCTGGCATGGGGAAGCAGATGGCGGATATCGAGTCGGCGGTGGATGAGAAACAGCTTTCCCATATGGAAGCGATTGTCCTTAGCATGACGCCGGAGGAGCGGCAGAATCCAAAACTTTTAAATCCGAGCAGGAAAGGACGCATTGCCAAGGGAGCCGGAGTGGATATCGCGGTGGTAAACCGCTTTATCAAGCAGTTTGAACAGTCGCAGAAGATGATGAAACAGATTCCCGGCATGATGGGCGGCAAGAAAGGCCGTGGCATGTTCGGCGGCTTAGGCGGTATGAAATTCCCATTTTAGGGTTTCAAAATAAAAAAATTCATTATTTTTACAGGAGGCAGAAGAAATGGCAGTTAAAATCAGATTAAGAAGAATGGGACAGAAGAAGCATCCTTTTTACAGAATTGTGGTAGCGGATTCCAGATCCCCCAGAGACGGCAGATGTATTGCGGAGATTGGCACTTATGACCCTAATACCGATCCCAGCACCTACAAGGTAAATGAGGAAGAGGCGAAGAAGTGGCTCGCAAACGGCGCACAGCCGACAGAGATTGTAAGCAGAATCTTCAAGACGGTAGGTGTGACAAAGTAGGGGCTTATAGCTGGGAAAACACGGAACAGCTATGAGGGCATCAGGTCGCTTTTGGAGGTGGACTATGAAAGAATTGGTTGAAGTGATCGCAAAAGCTCTTGTGGAAAACCCGGATGAAGTGGTGGTGACACAGAAGGAGGAAGGCAAGAATATTACCGTAGAACTCCATGTGGCGCCCTCCGATATGGGAAAGGTCATTGGCAAGCAGGGACGTATCGCAAAAGCGATTCGCTCTGTTGTCAAGGCTGCGTCTTCGAAGGACAATAAGAGAGTGGATGTAGAGATCATCTGACAAGAAGCCCCATGGACTGCTCTGTGGGGCTTCTTTTGCGCGCATAAGCAGAGTCAGAGAACAGGGAGTAGAGATAGTGGGAATAGAGAAAAGCGACGAGTTACAGGTGGGCGTGATCACACAGACCCATGGCATCCGGGGCGAGGTGAAGGTGTTTCCCACCACGGACGACGTTAACCGTTTTAAGAAACTGAAAGAGGTTATTCTGGATACGGGGAGAGAGCGTCTTGCACTGGAAATCGAGGGCGTTAAGTTCTTCAAGCAGTTTGTGATACTGAAATTCAAGGGATATGATTCCATAAACGACGTGGAAAAATATAAGCAGGGAAAGCTTCTTGTGACCCGTGATAAGGCTGTCAGGTTACAGAAGGATGAGTATTTTGTGGCGGATATGATTGGTATGCGGGTAGTGACGGATACAGGAGATGACTTCGGTGTATTGAAGGAAGTGCTTGCCACCGGTGCAAACGACGTCTATGTGGTGAGCCGGGGGGAGGACAAGGAGGCGCTGCTCCCTGCCATTAAAGAGTGTATCAAAAACATTGACATGGATGAACATGTGATGGAAATTCATGTGATGGACGGGCTGCTATAAACAGGGCAGCCGCTTTGGAGGATAGATAATGGTAACTTTCCACATACTGACGCTTTTTCCTGATATGGTCATGCAGGGGCTGCATACAAGCATTCTCGGCAGGGCGGCGGCGCGGGGAGACATAGCGATAGAGGCGGTCAATATTCGGGATTTTACGACGGATAAGCATGGCAAAGTGGATGATTACACTTATGGCGGCGGCGCGGGGATGCTGATGCAGGCGCAGCCGGTTTATGATGCGTATCAATCTATTGTTGACCAAATTGGTCAGGAGAGAGCACGGCGTGTCATCTATGTCACCCCGCAGGGGAAAACCTTTCATCAGGAGATGGCGAGGGAGCTTTCCCGGGAGGAGGAGCTGATCTTTCTCTGTGGTCACTATGAGGGCATCGACGAGCGTGTATTGGAGGAGATTGTCACGGATGAGATTTCTCTGGGAGACTATGTGCTCACCGGGGGAGAATTGGCGGCTATGGTGATGGTGGATGCCATTGCCAGACTGGTGCCGGGGGTGCTGCATAACGGGGAGTCCGCGGAAACAGAGTCTTTCGGTGACGGCCTTTTAGAGTACCCGCAGTATTCCCGCCCGGAAATCTGGCATGGGAGACGGGTGCCGGAAATTCTGCTTTCGGGCGACCACGCGAAGGTGGACGCGTGGAGGCTGGAGCAGTCGCTTGTCCGGACAAAGGAGAGACGACCGGATCTGTATGAGAAATATATGGAGAAATAGCTTGCTTTTTAACCTGTTGTATGATAAATTATAAATGTTGTGAAGAAGGATGGTCCTCTGCTACAGACGTATTAAGAACATCCGGAGCATATCAGGAGGAGAATTATGAACGACATCATCAGAGAAATTGAAGCGGCACAGTTAAAAGAGAATCTGAGCGACTTCCATGTAGGCGACACCGTTAAGGTGTACGGCAAGATCAAGGAGGGTAACCGCGAGAGAATCCAGGTGTTTGAGGGAACCGTTTTGAAGATTCAGGGCGGCGGCAACAGAACGACCTTCACGGTGCGTAAGGTATCTAACGGCGTAGGCGTTGAGAAGACATGGCCGATGCATTCCCCCAATGTGGAGAAGGTTGAGGTTGTCAGAAGAGGTAAGGTGAGACGTGCTAAACTGAATTACCTGAGAGATCGCGTCGGTAAGAAAGCTAAAGTGAAAGAACTGGTTAAATAAGCGAAAGTGATGATGGAACAGATACCTCAGAGTAATTCGGGGTATCTGTTTGCTTTTCCGCGATAAGCAGAATCAGAAGACGGAACAGACAGGATACATGCTTGCATGGAAGACTGTCTGAGACGGCTTATGATGAGCAACGCGAACGAGAAACGCGAAGCGTTTCGAGTCTGCTTATCGCGGGAACGTGGACAGAATCAGAAGACAGTGGAGTGCAAAGAATGGCAAGAAGAAAGGGTTTAACCTTTTATCAGAAAAAGAAGAGGCTTGATCCGAGATTGTTAAAGGATGCGGTGGAGCTGCTTGTCGGCGGCGCGGTCGCCGTTTTTTTTGCATTTGTTCTGGTCTTTTCCGTGGGGATGCGCACCAGTGTGATCGGTGATTCCATGGAACCGGTTTTGCATAACGGACAGGAAATCCTGATGAATCGTATTCTCTACCGCATTTCTACGCCTAAGCGCGGAGACGTGATCGTTTTTTTGCCGAACGGCAACCAGAACTCCCATTACTATGTAAAACGTGTTGTAGGTCTGCCGGGCGAGACGGTGCAGATCAGAGAGGGAAATGTGTACATAGACGGGGCGCTTCTTGCAGAGAACGAACAATTTGACAAGATCGTGGATCCGGGCATTGCGCAGAATGAACTGCTTCTTGCCAGCGATGAATTTTTTGTGCTGGGGGATAACCGAAACAGCAGTGAGGACAGCCGTTCCGGCAATATCGGTGCGGTCAGGAAAGACACGATCATCGGCAAGGCATGGTTTCATATGGCAGTTGGAGAAGAGTCCATGGGACTCATTGAATAGAGAGGGTTGCAGTATGAATTATCAGTGGTATCCGGGGCACATGACGAAGGCGAAGCGCATGATGCAGGAAAATATCAGTCTGATAGATCTGGTGATCGAGCTGGTGGATGCAAGAGTGCCGCTTTCCAGCAGAAATCCGGATATTGACGAGCTGGGAAAGAACAAATCCCGGCTGATTCTTCTGAATAAATCGGATCTGGCGGATCCTGCGGAGAATAAACGGTGGATGGCGTATTTTAAGGAGCGGGGTTTTCATGTTCTGGAGGTCAATGCGAAAACGGGACAGGGACTGCGGGCGATCCAGCCGAAGGTGCAGGAGGCGTGTCGGGAGAAGATCGAGCGGGATAAAAAGCGGGGAATCAAAAACCGGCCGGTCAGGGCTATCGTGGTCGGTATACCGAATGTGGGGAAATCCACATTTATCAACTCCTTTGCCGGAAAGGCCTGTGCGAAAACGGGAAATAAACCGGGCGTGACCAAGGGAAAACAGTGGATCAGGCTCAATAAGGAGCTGGAGCTTTTGGACACGCCGGGCATTCTCTGGCCTAAGTTTGAGAGTGAGGAAGTGGGAAAACGGCTTGCCATGATCGGTTCCATGAACGACGAGATTTTGCAGATGACGGAGCTGGCACAGGAACTGTTAGCGTATCTTCTGGAGCATTACAGAGAGCCGCTTTTTAGCCGATACCAGATGGAAGAGGCAGGGGAGGCGGTTACGCCGGTGCAGGCGCTGGCGCTTATCTGCGAGAACCGCAAATGCTATAAAAAGGGGCAGGAGCCGGACTACGGGAAGGCGGCGGCTCTTCTTGTGGATGATTTCAGAAACGGCAGAATCGGAAGAATTACATTGGAAATGTGTGGGGAATTGCAGGAGGAGCAAAAGTGAAGAAAGTACTGCGTGAGATATTAAATACCAGCCTGTATCTGCTGGGCGTTTTGTGTATCGTTTATCTTGTGATTCATTTTGTAGGGCAGAGGACGCAGGTACAGGGACACTCCATGGAGCCTACGCTCAACACGGAGGACAATCTGATCGTGGATAAGTTAAGTTACCGTTTCCATGATCCGGAACGATTTGACATCATTGTCTTTCCCTTTTTGAAGGAGGAAGAAACCTTCTACATCAAACGGATTATCGGTCTGCCGGGCGAGACAGTGCAGATTGACGAAGAGGGAAATATCTATGTGGACGGCGAGGTGCTTGAGGAATCCTATGGCAAGGAAGTGATTGCAAATCCCGGCAGGGCGTATGAGCCTGTCAGGCTGGGAAAGAATGAATACTTTGTTCTGGGGGACAACAGAAATAACAGCGTTGACGGCAGAGATCCTTCTGTCGGCAACATCAAAAGGGAAAACATCATCGGCAGGGCGTGGCTGCGGATCTGGCCGCTTGATCAGTTTGGTTTTATCAGACACCGTTGATGCGGACATTTTACGGGAGCGGAAAAATGGCGGAAAATATCAGTACCATCAGGGAAAAATTACAGGCGGCGGCTATTGGAGAGCTGCCTGTTTTGTTATCTGCATATGAATCAGACGAAAGGGCAGGCGTACAGGCTGAAATTACCAAGGCGAAAAAACGGATTCAAGCTTATGAAAAAGAGATAAAACGCACGGAGACGCTTAAGCATTACGAGAGAGAATACGCCGTATATGCCAATATTTGCGGCATTGATGAGGTGGGCAGAGGCCCGCTTGCCGGGCCGGTGGTGGCCGGAGCGGTTATTTTGCCGAAAGATTGTGATATTTTATATATCAATGATTCCAAGAAACTCTCCGAAAAAAAGAGAGAGGAGTTATATGAGGTTATAATGGAAAAGGCGGTGGCGGTAGGTTTGGGTTACAGCACGCCGGAGCGGATCGACGAGATCAATATTTTGCAGGCCACTTACGAGGCGATGCGGGAGGCGGTCGGGAAGCTGCCGGTTGCGCCCGATATTTTACTGAATGACGCGGTGACCATACCGGAGATTCCGATCCGTCAGGTGCCCATTATTAAAGGGGACGCCAAGAGTATTTCCATCGGTGCGGCAAGCATTGTGGCGAAGGTGACGAGGGACCGGCTGATGGTGCGCTATGACGAGGTTTATCCGGTGTACGGGTTTGCCTCCAACAAGGGATATGGGGCGCAGACGCATATTGACGCGCTTAAGGCATACGGGCCGTGTCCCATTCACAGAAAAACCTTTATCAAAAACTTTTGTGAGGTGTGAGAGTGAATCTGGCGAGTATATTAAAAAAGGAAAATCAGAGGGTGAAAGCGAACGATCCGGTGAGATCGTCCGATTCTGCCGGTAAGGGAGAGCGGCTTATGCGCCTGCAAAACGAGGTGCGCGCCTTAAAACCGGGACAGACGCTGCAGGGAACGGTAGTGAGCAGAAACGGCAATTCCGTGCAGATTGAGCTTGCGCAGGATTTTGCCATCAATGCCAAAATTGACAAGAGCGTAAGTATTGCGCTTGGGCAGATGATGAGCTTTGAGGTTAAGGCGAACAGCAGCTCCTTTATGTCTCTTGCGCCGCTCTATACCAATACGGCGAACACCGCTACGATTCTGCGGGCTCTGGCGGCGGCCGGTCTGCCGGAAACCGCTGAAAATATAGAGATGGTAGCCAAAATGATGGAGGAGGGGATGCCCATAGACAAGGAGTCGATTCTGAATATGAGCAGACTGCTTGTGGAATTTCCGGGGAAAGATCCCACAACCATCATACAGATGACGAGGCTGGAGCTGCCTGTGACAGAGGCAAACATCGAACAGTTTGAGCAGTACAGGGCGGCGAACCATCAGATTCTCGGGAGTGCGGAAACGATTATGGAGGAGCTGCCGAAGGCGTTTATGGAGCTGGTAAACAGCGGGCAGGGTGAGAAAGCTTACGCCCTGTATCAGGCGGTTATTGATATTTTTACGGAAGGCGGGGCCGGTGAGGACGGTACCGTAATCGTACAGGGCGGCGAATCAGGGACAGCGCAGGGGAATGCTGAGATTCTTCCGGAGGGCGCGCAGACAGCGGAAAACGGGGAAGCGGCGGGTGGACAGACACAGAACGCCGCGTCTGCGGAGACGGCGGGACAGTCCGGGCAGACGGAAGGCGCAGCGCCGAAGGAACAGCCGGCCGGCGTGCCGGTGGAGGAACTGCCCCAGGCGGGAGAGGGAAACAGCGACAGGCAGCCCGTGCTGAGTCAGGGCCAGTGGGAGCGGCTCGGGAACGCCCTGCGCGAGCTTGGCATGGACGAGGAGACGGCGGCGCAGGTAAAGAACGGGGCGCTTTCGCCGAAAGACATATTGCAGTTTATCAAACAGCTTTTGCCGAAGGCGCTTCGGGGAGATATTTCAGAGCACGCTTTGCAGAGAATGCTTGGGGGAAAAGAATTTCAGTCGCTGCTAAAAGAGCAGATCGGGCGTCAGTGGATGATAGAACCGCAGGATGTGGCGGATAAAAAACAGATCGAGCAGCTTTACGAGCGGATCAGGGAGCAGACGGCAAGACTGTCCCAGGCCCTTGAGACAGCGGGCAAGGCGGATGCGCCCGTGGCGAGAAGTGTGCAGAATCTGCAAAGCAACGTGGATTTTATGAACCAGATGAATCATCTTTACACCTATGTGCAGTTACCCTTAAAGATGCTTGGCAACAACGCCCACGGCGATCTCTATGTGTATACCAACAAAAAGAATCTGGCGGCAAAGGACGGGCAGGTGAGCGCCCTGCTGCATCTGGATATGGAGCATCTTGGGCCGTTAGACGTCTATGTGACGATGAAAGATAAACAGGTGGCTACGAATTTCACGGTGGCGGATGAAAGCATTCTGGAATTGATCGAAAAGAATATAGATCTCCTTGATAAAAGACTGGAGGGCAGAGGTTATGCCCTGAAAGCGCAGATGCACGTCAAGGAGGCGGACGCAGAAGAGGAAGACAGCACCATTATGCAGACATTGTTGAGCCAGCAGAAAAATATCTCAGTTCTCAGCAGGACGTCATTTGATATGCGGGCCTAGCGTGAGAAGCGGCATTCTCCGTTTGAGGAGAGGGATGCCAGGAGAAAAGGAGTATCAGGAATGGCGGAAAAGAATCAGGAGAAGAAAAAAGTCAAACAGGCGATTGCGCTGGAGTACGACCCGAACGACGAGGCGCCGCGCGTCATTGCCTCCGGCAGGGGCGCTTTGGCGGAGCGTATTATTGAAAAGGCGAAGGAGGCGGACGTGCCGGTCCACAGGGATGATAAGCTGGCAGATACGCTTTCACGGCTGGAGATCGGCGACATGATTCCGCCGGAGCTGTATGAGGTGGTGGCGGAGATTCTGATTTTCGTGGATTCCATGGATAAGGTAAAGGCTAAGCTGGCGAAAGGCACGTGAGGATGAATAAGAGAGAAAAAGGGGCACAGAAGGAAGGACAGGTCTGTGCCTGTTTGTTTTCGGAGGGCGTGAAGGTTGTAGCGCGCAACTTCCGAAACCGGCAGGGTGAGATAGACATTATCGGGTATGACGGAGACTATCTGGTATTTTTTGAGGTGAAATACCGCTCCGGGAGAAGCATGGGAACCGCTGCGGAGGCAGTAGGGTTTGCCAAACAGAGAAACATATGCCGGGTGGCGGACTATTACCGCGCGATACACCATTGTCCGGAGGATACGCCGATCCGCTTCGACGTGGTGGCGATAGACGGGGAACGGGTGAACTGGATTAAGGACGCTTTCGGCTACATTCCACGGCGGTAGTGAGACTGAAAAATCCGGTAAGACTGCCGGTTGGGTGTTCCATACTTATATAAAAGAAACGAAGGGAAATGACATATGGACTGGCATAGACATAAAAACGAAAGGCACACGCGCGTGAACAGGGCAGGTGAGCTTGTATATCTTACTTTCCCGATTCTGGAGGAGACGGGAGCGGTAGAGCATCTGTTTTCTACCAGAATGGGCGGCGTAAGCAAGGGTATTTACAGCACGATGAACCTGAGCTATACAAGAGGAGACAGGGAAGAGGATGTAGACGAAAACTACAGACGTATAGCGGCGGCGCTTGGGTGCAGCGTGGAAGATATCGTGTGTTCGGACCAGACCCACACCACAAATCTGCGGATCGTGGGGAAGGCGGACGGCGGAAAGGGGATCACGAGAAAGAAAGATTACAGCGATGTGGACGGTCTTCTGACGGACGAGCCGGGGGTGTATCTGGCGACTTTTTTTGCGGACTGCGTGCCCCTGTATTTTGCAGACACGAAGAGAAAGGCGATTGCGCTGGCGCATTCCGGCTGGCGGGGGACCGTGGCCCGCATGGGACAGTGTGTGGCAGAGAAGATGCGGGAGGCTTACGGTACAGATCCGGCTGATCTCGTGGCGGTGGTCGGGCCGTCTATCTGTCAGGAATGCTATGAGGTCAGCGAGGATGTGGCGGGTGCCTTTGTGGACGCGTTTAAAAAGCCCGGACAGGAGCGGGAGATACTGCTTGCAAAAGGCGGCGGTAAATATCAGCTCGATCTTTGGCGGGCAAACGAGATCGTGCTGACAGAGGCGGGGATTCCGAAGGAGAATATTCAGATCACCGATCTTTGCACATGCCACAATGACCGTTATCTGTTTTCCCACCGCGCAAGCCACGGACAAAGGGGAAATCTGGGTGCGTTTTTGGGGCTTAGGGCGAATTAAGAAAGTATTAAAAAAATTCCCATCTATTCCTTTATGATTCCATGTTTTAATGATACCATAAACCGGTTTACGAAAGAGGAGAAAACAATGGCTAATATTCTGGTATGCGACGACGACAGGGAGATTGTGGATGCGATTGAGATTTATCTCCTGCAGGAGGGCTATACGATATTTAAGGCTTACGACGGGCAGGAGGCGATCCGTGTTTTGAAGGAACAGCAGATCCATCTGCTTCTCATCGACATTATGATGCCGAAGCTTGACGGCATTCATGCCACCCTGAAAATCAGGGAATATTCCAGCGTTCCCATTATTTTTCTGTCGGCGAAGTCGGAGGATACGGATAAGATTCTCGGGCTGAATATCGGAGCGGACGACTATATCACGAAGCCCTTTAATCCGCTGGAGCTGGTGGCGAGGGTGAAGTCCAATCTCCGAAGATATACGATGCTGGGGAACCTGAACACAGAGAACAACGCCCTGTTTCAGGTGGGCGGTCTGTGTATCAACGACGATACCAAGGAAGTGACGGTGGATGGGGACAGTGTGAAGCTGACGCCCATCGAGTACAATATCCTCCTGCTTCTTATGAAAAATTGCGGCCGTGTTTTCTCCATTGATCAGATTTATGAGAGTATCTGGAACGAGGAGGCCATCGGTGCGGACAATACAGTGGCCGTACACATCAGACATATCCGGGAGAAAATCGAGATAAATCCCAAGGAACCGAGATACCTGAAAGTGGTTTGGGGCGTCGGTTACAAGGTGGAGAAAGATGTGTAGAGCTGACGTCATGGAAGAAAGGACAGGCAGATGGAAAATACAGGGCTGGGGGAAAACCCGGAGATTTTAGTGACGGCAGGGGAGACAGCAGAGGAGGAACAGCAGGAGAAAAAACCGGCCGGAAGAAAACAGAAGAGGAAAAGAACCGGAAAAAACAGGAGTGGACTGAAAGCGTTTCTTCTGGTCTTACAACATGCTGCGCTGGCGATTATGGTGTTTGCCGTGTTCGTGGTGTCAGTGTGCTCGACGGTGCGGTATGAGGGTGTGCATTCGAGGGGCAGTTATACCAATTACACCGGCTTTGATGACCCGGGCACGCCGTTTGAAGAATCGGAGGTCTTTAACCATATTTTTGGCTGTGCGGTGGCGGATGTGATCCGCTTCGGCGTAGTGAGCAGCCAGATGGAGACGAAGAGCGTTTTCGACGGTGATAAGCTTGTGGATGTGACGGCTTATAATTACCGGAACCAACGTCTGCCGGAGCAGTATGTGACGGTGCAGTACAGGCTGGAGGACCTGCTCAAATGGCAGAGTTTTGGCTTTACTTACAATGAAACGGAGATGACCAGAGCGGAAGCGGAAGCGTTTCTTGCAGATACCACACAGGTGACCACGATTGATCCGGAGAGCGGCTACCAGAATACCGTCGATGCCAGTTATCTGAAATCCGATGTGGAGGATTATACTCATGTGAGCGGCGTGACCGTGGCGGAAGCAAGCGGCGCGGTGGTCGTGGAATATGACGAAATGAAAGAGGATTCCGGTTTTGTGGCCGGGTATCAGCCGGCGGGCGCGCTGGGAGACCATGCCACAGACGAAGATTCGGAGCTGCGGATAGCGGTGGCGGATGCGGAAGGGAATCCGGAAGCCCGATTGAGCGATGCGGATGAAGCGGAAGTATCGGAAGTGTACGAGTATGCGGTTCTGGTCAACCGTTACAAGACAGCGGACGGAAAAAATCTGGAGGAGTATGTTTCCGATTGGGAGCAGTATTATGAGCTGTGCCGTCAAGTGCGGAAGGCGGCGGAGAGCCTGAGTTACAACTATAGTGAATATGAGGAGTACCGTGAATTTTTTGACCTCAAAAATTCCAACGTCCGGTTCCTGATTGAGAAGACGGTAGGCGGGAAGACACAATATTACAGCAATATGCCGGAAAACAGCGCCTATAGAAAACAGATCGTGCTGATGATGGACGACAGGGCGGATGTGACCGATGAGAAATTTGTGTACTATAATCCTGCCGATATGGAGTATATGAGCAACACAATGATTGACATGGAGACGGTAAGGCAGATGTTGCAAAGTTATGATTATGCCTACCCGGAGTCTGTCAGAATCTGGATCAGTGTGGATGGCTCCTATCCGGTGCAGGATGCGTTTACCAAGGGCGCCAGATATCTGCCGAACCTCTGGCTCTGGGTGACCGCGGCTTTTCTGGCGGGGCTTTTGTATCTGATTCTCTTCGTCTGTCAGATCGTAATGACAGGAAGGGTGTTTGATGAGAACGGCGAAAAGCGGATTAAGCTGACCGGCTATGACAAGATTCCGACAGAGGGAGCTGTTCTCATTGCATGGGGCGTAGCGTTTATGGCGCTCTGGGTGGCTGTCGTATTGACGGCGCTTGCGGACATCGATCCCACGGATATTGATTTTTACATGGAGGCAGTTCATCAGGACTGGTTTAAGGCCGTTGTCTTTTTCGCTGTGTTTGCCGCAGATGCGCTGTTTACCTTTTTCTTCTACAGTCTGGTCAGAAGGATCAAGGCGCACACACTCTGGAAAAACTCGTGGCTGTACCGTCTGGTGCAGAGATTTAAGAAATTTGTGTGGAAAGTGTATGACAATAGTGGTATCGTTTTGCGCACATGGGTGCCCTACGGTGTCTTCCTGGCGGTGAATCTTTTGATGCTTCTGTGGGCTGTAGAAGACAGCAACCTGCTTCTTGTGCTGTTTGCGGGCGCGATTGATTTGATCGTGGGTATTCTGATCTACAAGGATGTGAAAGAGCGGCAGGGCATCGTGGAGGGCATAGAGACCATTACCGGAGGACAGGTGGATCATCAGATTGATACGGAGAATCTGCACGGGGATAACAAGACGCTGGCCCATTCCGTAAACAGCATCGGAAAAGGCATCAAGGAGGCCGTGGAGATCAGCATGAAGGACGAGCGCATGAAGGCGGATCTGATTACCAACGTGTCCCACGACATCAAGACGCCGCTCACCTCCATCATAAACTATGTGGATCTGATCAAGAGAGAACAGGTAGATAACGAAAAGGTACAAAACTATATCCGCGTGCTGGATGAAAAGTCCCAGCGCCTGAAACAGCTCACGGACGATCTGGTGGAGGCAAGCAAAATTACCTCTGGCAATATCAGCCTGCATTTTGAGCGGATCAATCTGACGGAGCTGATGAATCAGACCATCGGGGAATTTTCCGAAAAGTTTGATACAAGGAATCTGGCCACAGTGATGAATGTGAATACCAGGGAGGCGGTGATCGAGGCGGACAGCCGCAGAATCTGGAGAGTGATGGAGAATCTCTTTAACAATGTCTATAAGTACGCCATGCCCGGCACGCGGGTCTATGTGACGCTGGATAAGGTAGAGAAAGACGGCGAGGAGGAGACGGACAGAATCCAGGTGACGATCAAAAATATCTCCGAGAATCCTTTGTTATGTAAACCCGAGGAGCTGACGGAGCGGTTTATCAGAGGAGACGAGTCCAGAACCACGGAGGGCAGCGGGCTTGGGCTGTCCATAGCCCAGAATCTGACGCTGGCCCAGAAGGGAAGCTTTGAGATCGAACTGGACGGAGATCTGTTTAAGGTATTTTTGACCTTCCCGGTGGCGAAGGAGGAAGAGACTAAGTAGAGAACTTTTTCTGCCGGTCCGCGGTGCTCATGCTGTGTCAGCGGCAAAGCGCCTTGGGCGGGCCTGTAAAAAAGCTGTCGTTCCTGTATAACAGGACGGCAGCTTTTACGCATTTCAGATATCCAGACCGCTCAACTCGCGGCTGTTATATTTCGCAAGAATCTGGTGAATCTTGTCCGTGGGCGTGTAGATATTCGCCATGGAGGCGTCGTGGTTCATAAAGTCGATGATGGATGCGATAAACTTGCTCATGTCAGCCTCTATGTAGTAGGGCTTCTCCTTAAGCTCCGGCGGCTGATAACAGAGGTTTGTGGTTATGATCCGGTCGAAGTAGCAGTTTTCGTAGGCGGTGTCGAAGGCGGAGAGTCCGTCTGTGAACAGCCCGAAGGTACAGCAGATAAAGACCCGCTTGGCGTTCATTTTCTTTAACTGTCTGGCGGTGTCTATCATGCTGCCGCCGGAGGAAATCATGTCGTCAATGACGATGACATCCTTGCCGTCGATATTGTCTCCCAGAAATTCATGCGCAACAATCGGGTTCTTGCCGTTCACAATGGTGGAGTAGTCCCTGCGTTTGTAAAACATACCGGTATCTACGCCGAGAACGTTTGCAAAATACACGGCCCTGTCAAGCGCGCCTTCGTCGGGACTGATAACGATAGTCTGATTCTTGTCGATAATCAGATTTTTTTCCATTCGCAAAAGTGCGCGGATAAACTGATAGGGCGGTGTGAAGTTGTCAAAGCCTTTGATGGGCACGGAGTTTTGCACTCTGGGGTCATGGGCGTCGAACGTGATAAAATTGGAGACACCCATGTCCATCAGTTCTTTAATGGCATAAGCGCAGTCTAAAGACTCCCTCCCGTTTCGCTTGTGCTGCCGTCCCTCGTAGAGAAAGGGCATGATCACATTGATCCGGTGCGCTTTTCCGTTTATGGCGGAGATAATCCGCTTTAAGTCCTGGTAATGATCGTCGGGGGACATATGGTTTGTGAAACCGTTCATATTGTAGGTGATACTGTGATTGCAGATATCGGTCAGCAGGAAGATATCCTTGCCCCTTACGGAATCGTGTAAAACAGCCTTGCCTTCTCCGGTTCCGAAGCGGGGACACTCCACCTCCATCAGATAGTTATTTTCCATATAGCCATGGAAAGCGGGATCGTTTTTGACATTGTTTTGCAGATCGCGGCGGTACTCCACCAGATGACCGTTTACCTTTTCTGCCAGAGGAAGCGCTGCCTTCGGTGCGAGAAGTTTTACGGCAGCTACCGGCATAGAATGTTCGAGTTGTTCTGTGTTAGGCATTTTTACTCCACTAAAACGTGCGCTCCGGCACGGTTTTCTTTTTCTTGTGCAGATGATAACTTTATAGATTTTTTATAACATTATGGCGGGGACATGTCAAGAAGATTTGCCGTCCGTTCTCTAAATTTAGCGCGTGTTTGGCTTTACAAGCAGGCCAAGATGATGTAAAATCAAGCGGTATATGACTTGTTGGTACGGTGAGAAGCGCAGAGTCTCAAATATGCATGGATCGCAGTCAGGAGACGGAGTATTCTTTCGGAAAACGCCGGATGTTTGACGCATTTTATCGCAGTAAACGGCTCTGACATGGAGGATTAATATTAATATGAGCAAAAAAAGGTCCAAGCCGGTCGTGGCTGTGGTGGGAAGGCCCAATGTGGGGAAATCCACCCTGTTTAACGCGTTGGCGGGTGAAAATATAGCGATAGTGAAAGATACGCCCGGAATCACAAGAGACCGGATTTATGCGGACGTCTCTTGGCTTGACCGGAATTTTACGCTGATTGATACGGGCGGTATCGAGCCGGAGAGCAAGGATATTATCCTGTCCCAGATGCGGGAGCAGGCGCAGATTGCCATAGATACGGCGGATGTGATTGTCTTTCTGGTGGATGTGAAGCAGGGGCTGCAGGATGCGGATTCCAAGGTGGCCGATATGCTCAGACGTTCCCGCAAACCTGTGGTTCTGGCAGTCAATAAGGTGGATGACTTTAAGAAATATATGGCGGATGTCTATGAGTTTTATAATCTGGGGATCGGGGAACCTTATCCGGTCTCTTCCGTAAACCGTCTTGGCTTCGGGGAACTGCTTGACGAAGTGATCGCCCATTTCGGGCAGGAGGCGGAGGAAGAGGAGGAGGACGACCGCATTAAGGTGGCCATTATCGGGAAGCCGAATGTGGGAAAATCTTCCATCATTAACCGTCTGATCGGGGAAAACCGTCTGATCGTTTCGGATATCGCCGGAACGACGAGGGACGCGGTAGACACGGACATTACCCACAATGGAAAAGAGTATGTCTTTATTGATACGGCGGGGCTTCGGAGAAAAAATAAAATCAAAGAAGAGCTGGAACGCTATATGATTATCCGCACGGTATCGGCGGTGGAGCGGGCGGATATAGCCGTGCTCATCATAGATGCTGTGGAAGGTGTGACGGAGCAGGACGCCAAGATCGCCGGGATTGCCCATGACAGAGGCAAAGCGGTGATTATCGCGGTCAATAAATGGGACGCCGTAGAGAAGGATAACCAGACGGTTAAGGAGTACACGCAGAAAATCAGGCAGGTGTTATCTTTTATGTCCTACGCGGAGATCATGTTTATCTCGGCGGTGAGCGGACAGCGGCTGATGAAGCTTTATGATGTGATAGATGCGGTGAATGAAAACCACTCCATGCGCGTGGCGACAGGTGTGTTAAACGAGATTGTGACAGAGGCGGTGGCGTTGCAGCAGCCTCCGGCGGATAAGGGAAAGCGCCTGCGCATTTATTACACGACGCAGGTTGCGGTGAAGCCGCCTACCTTTGTTATTTTTGTAAACGACAAGGAGCTGATGCACTTTTCCTATTTGCGGTATCTGGAAAACCAGATACGGGACACCTTCGGTTTTGTGGGAACGCCCCTGAAATTTTTTATCAGGGAGAGAAAGGATAACAGATAACAGTGGAACGGATCTTTTGCTTACTGATCGGCTATGCGTTTGGACTTTTTCAGACGGCTTATATTTACGGGAGACTGCATGGCATTGACATCAGGAATTACGGGAGCGGCAATGCGGGTACGACGAACACGCTCCGGGTATTCGGGACGAAGGCCGGTCTTCTTGTACTTCTGGGAGATATTATGAAGTGCATTCTGGCAGTTGTGATTACGGGCGTTGTTTTTGGAAACAGCCACCCGGACATGATTTATCTGCTGAAAATGTATACGGCGGCAGGCGCCATTATCGGACATAATTTTCCTTTTTACCTGAAATTTAAAGGGGGAAAGGGTATTGCGGCTACCGCAGGTCTGATTCTCTCTTTTCACCCGTACCTTATTCCGATGGGAATTATCTTATTTTTTGGCGCATTCTTTATCACCCACTATGTGTCGCTCGGATCGCTTCTGGTGTATGCCGGATTTCTGATTGAACTGGTGGTTCTGGGGCAGATGGGGATATTCGGCATGTCACAGGCATTTTTAACTGAAATGTATCTTATAGCGGGTTTTCTGACAGTCATGGCTTACTGGAAGCACAGGGAGAATATCAAACGGCTTGTCAGCGGCACGGAGCGTAAAACCTATCTGACGCATAAAAGCACAGGGGCGGAGGAGCACACGGAGAACAAATCCGCACAGGGCTGAGAACGAGCGGTGCGAAATAAGGCCACCTGTTTGGATGAGGGTCGAAAAGGGAAGACAAAGAAACGGCTGGAACGATTGTAAGAAACGGTTGGGAAACGGAAGGGCAAGGAGGATTATATGGCAGCGATTGGTATTATAGGCGCAGGAAGCTGGGGAACGGCGTTGGCGGTTCTTCTCCACAAGAACGGACATAAAGTCACGGTCTGGTCGATCATGGAATCGGAGATCGATATGCTTACGAAGGAGCGGGAACACAAGGATAAGCTGCCGGGCGTCAGTCTGCCGGAGGATATGGTATTCACCACGGATCTGGAGTCGGCCGTCCGGGATCAGGATGTGCTTGTGCTGGCGGTTCCCTCGCCCTATACAAGAAGCACGTCCCATTCCATGCAGCCCTATGTGCGTGAAGGCCAGATCATCGTCAATGTGGCGAAGGGGATAGAGGAGAAGACCCTTTTAACCCTGTCGCAGATCATAGAGGAGGAGATCCCGCAGGCGGAAGTGGCGGTGCTTTCGGGGCCGTCCCATGCGGAGGAAGTGGGCAGAGGCATTCCCACGACGATTGTGGTGGGGGCACAGAAGAAAGCCACGGCAGAGTATCTACAGAATGTATTTATGAACGAGGTGTTCCGCGTCTATATCAGTCCCGATGTGCTTGGGATCGAGCTGGGAGCGGCGCTTAAGAATGTGGTGGCGCTGGCGGCCGGAATCGCCGACGGTCTTGGCTGCGGGGACAATACGAAAGCGGCGTTAATCACCAGAGGCATCGCGGAGATCGCAAGACTCGGGCTTGCCATGGGCGGCAGGATTGAGACATTCAGCGGTCTTACCGGCATTGGAGACCTGATTGTGACATGCGCCTCCATGCATTCCAGAAACCGCCGCGCCGGTATCCTGATCGGAAAAGGCTACACTATGGAGCAGGCCATGGACGAGGTGAAGATGGTGGTGGAGGGCGTGCACTCGGCCAAGGCGGCGATGGGACTTGCGAAAAAGTATCAGGTGCAGCTTCCCATTATCGAGCAGGTGAACGCGGTATTGTTTGAAGGGATGCCCGTGGACGAGGCGGTGAAGAACCTGATGCTGCGGGATAAAAAGATTGAGAACCCGCTGATTCCGTGGGAGGAGAAATGAATGCTGGAGATCACCGCAGGCAATCTGGCTGTTAAGGATTAGGAAAAGAGGAAACGCCTCACAGGATGCATCATCATCTTATGAGGCGTTTTATTATATTTCAGAATGGCAGGCTGCCGTCTCTTACAGGCGGCATCAGCCGATCCACCCCTTCACGATCAGGAAGAGCAGAAGAACCGGCAGGACAAAGGTCACATAGATGCGGATTGCCTTTGGCATTTTCATGCCCTCACCGGTGTTGGCCTCTTTCAGATAGTTTTCAAATCCCCATCCATATCTGGTCACGCAGAAGAGCAGATAGATGAGTGAGCCAACCGGCAGCAGGATGTTGCTGACGATAAAATCTTCCAGATCAAGAACGGTACTTCCCCCGCCAAGCGGCTGGAATGCCGACCAGATATTAAAGCCGAGCACGCAGGGCAGGGAGAGGAAGGTAAGCGCGACGAGATTGATCAGACAGGATTTTTTCCTGCTCCAGTGAAACAGATCCATTCCGCAGGATATGATGTTCTCAAATACTGCCAGAATTGTGGAGAATGCAGCGAACGTCATAAATACGAAGAACAGCGTTCCCCATACCCGTCCGCCAGCCATATTGTTAAAAATATTCGGCAGCGTGATAAAGATCAGGCTGGGTCCCATATCCGGACTGATATCGAAGGCGAAGCAGGTCGGAAAAATGATGAGTCCCGAAACAAGCGCCACAAAGGTATCAAGTATGGCGATATTTACCGATTCGCCAAGCAGCGACCGGCTCTTGTCAATATAGCTTCCGAATATGGCCATGGAACCGATGCCGAGACTCAGCGTAAAGAACGCCTGATTCATGGCTGCGGTGACTGTCTCAAAAATGCCCACATCCAGCATTCTCTGCACGTCGGGCAGGAGATAAAATTTCAGCCCCTCTGTGCCGCCGGGCAGCGTCATGCCCCGCACGGCTAACACCACCATAATGAGAAGGAGCAGCGTCATCATAATCTTGGTGATTTTTTCAACGCCCTTCTGCAGGCCGAGAGAGCAGACCAGAATGCCGGATACTACGATAATGACCATAACCGTGGTCAGCACTTTGGGATTTGCCAGCATTCCCTGGAACATGTCCGCCACCTGTGAGGTGTCTTTTCCGGTAAATTTCCCCGTCAGCATCTGATAAAAATAATACAGCATCCAGCCTGCCACGGTGGTATAGAACATCATCAGGATGTAATTGCCCGCCATGCCAAGGTAGCCGTGCAGATGCCATTTATGACCGGGCTTTTCCAGTTCCGTGAAGCTTTTGATGACGCTCTTTCTGCTGGCGCGCCCTACGGCAAACTCCATCGTCATTACGGGTATGCCCATAGCGATCAGAAAGAACAGGTAAAACAGCACAAACATGCCGCCGCCGTACATGCCTGCGATGTACGGAAACCGCCACACGTTGCCGATTCCGATTGCACATCCTGCCGATAACAGGATAAAGCCCATTCTGGAGCCGAATTTTTCTCTTTCCACGTTTCAGTCCTCCTCATATGTTTCTTTCGTTTCAGGTTGCAAAAGAGTATTGACTTCCGCTCAGGAAATCAAACCGCAGATTTCCGTCGTCGTCTTAAGTTTGTTCATGGAGTAGATGTGAATGCCGTCCACCCCGTGTTCCTTCAAATCCCGGATCTGGCGGACCGCATAGTCTATTCCGGCTTTGCGCATGTCCTCCTTGTTCTCGCCGTAGGTGGCGATCAGGTCTGCCAGCTCTTTCGGGACGGAAGAGCCGGAGAGGGAGACGGTGGTGCCGAGCTGCTTCGCTGTGGTGATGGGCATGATGCCCGCATGGACGGGGACGGTGATTCCCCTGGCCCGTACCAGCTCCATAAAGCGGTAAAAGCATGCGTTGTCGAAAAACATCTGTGTCACCAGAGAAGTGGCGCCCGCGTCCACCTTTTCCTTCAAATGGATTAAGTCTTCCTCCAGACTGGGCGATTCAAAATGCTTTTCGGGATAGCAGGCGCCGGAAATCTGCAGGGAGGTGTGCGCTTTTAAATGGCGCACCAGATCTGTCGCGTAGAAAAATTCGCGGCTGTTAAACTGTTCGTCCGTCATATGCTGTGGCCTGTCCCCGCGCAGGGCCAGTACATGGTTTACGCCTGCGGCTTCTAAAGCCGCGCAGTTTTTTTCAAGATCCTCACGGGTAAAGCCCACGCAGGTGATATGGGCGATCGCGTCGATTCCCAGCTCCTTTTGGATGAAAGAGGCGATTTCGATGGTTTTTCCCGCACGGGAACCGCCCGCGCCGTAGGTGCAGCTTATAAAATCGGGATGCAGTTTCGACGCCTCCCGCAGGAAATCAAATATGTTGTCGAATTCTTCTTCCTTTTTCGGGGGAAATACCTCGAGGGAGAGACTTGTACTCTGTGACATGGCATGTAGTCCTTTCTGTGTTCGTCTTTCATCATTCAGCGCCATTATGGTTTCAGGCTGAAGATAGGGTGTGTGAAGAAACAATTCCTTGCTTTTACATCTGAAATATCGTAACATAAATCTATAATGTGTGCAATAACCGAAATCCGAGAGACGATTGTTGAATGTAGCAGTTCAGAGACAGGAGAAAGGAAAGAAAATGGCAAATACGAAATTTGAGAGTACCGCAGAATATGTGGCTTCCGAGCAGCTTTTGGCAAGTGTGAATGTAGCGATTGCCCTGCAGAAGCCTCTTTTGATCAAGGGAGAACCGGGCACAGGCAAGACGATGCTGGCGCAGGCGGTGGCGGAGTCCCTCGGCAAAAAGCTGATTATCTGGAATATCAAGTCCACTACGAAAGCACAGGATGGTCTTTACATGTATGATACCATCCAGCGGCTTTACGACGGGCAATTCGGCGAGGAAGGCGTGGACGATATCGCCCATTATATTAAACTTGGCAAGCTGGGAGAGGCTTTTGAGTCCGACGAACAGGTAATTCTTTTGATTGACGAGATCGATAAGGCGGACCTTGAGTTTCCAAACGATCTGCTCTGGGAGCTTGACCAGATGGAATTTTATATTCACGAGACGAAGCGGACGGTGAAGGCGAAGCACAGACCGATCGTGATTATTACGTCCAATGCGGAAAAAGAGCTGCCGGACGCGTTTCTGCGCAGATGTATCTTCCATTATATTGACTTTCCGGATCAGGCGTTGATGGAGGAGATCGTGAGAACCCATTATCCAGACGTGGAGGATAAGCTGCTTAAGGACGCCATGGAGGTATTCTACTGGATCCGCTCCATGAAAGACATCCGCAAAAAGCCCAGCACCTCGGAGCTGATTGACTGGATCAACGCCCTGCAGATTGGCGGGATTCCCACGGACAAGCTGCGGCAGGAGCTGCCCTTTATCGGTGTGGTGGTGAAGAAGGATGAGGATCTGGAAACTGTAAGGAACAAGGTTGATTTTTAAATAACAGCTGTTTTTGCATCTCGATGAGGGTAATCTATGTTTAGTAAATTCTTTTATACTTTGAAGGATAAGGGGCTGGAAGTGTCCTTAAGTGAGTGGCTGACTTTGCAGGATGCGCTGCAGCAGGGGCTATGCCACAGCAGCCTCACGGAATTTTATTATCTGGCGCGGATGATTCTCGTAAAGTCGGAGACGGAGTTTGACAAGTTCGATATGGCGTTTGACGAGGTATTTAAGGGTATCATGTCGGAGAATGAGGTGGGCAAAAATCTGCTTCGCTGGCTGGATAAGCCGGAGATGCAGGATGTGTTTGAAGAAATGCGCCATGAGATGAATCAGGAAGTGATTACGCTCGATAAGGATGACATCGAGAATAAGTTTAAGGACAGGCTGCGGGACCAGAACGAGGAGCACAATGGCGGAAGCTACTGGATCGGCAC
>ERZ808037.695-NODE-695-length-28087-cov-4.185291_pt1 | contig 28087 bp, 25 predicted proteins | sample MGYA00380190_ERZ808037 | MGnify/ENA primary metagenome ERZ808037 (study PRJEB31490, sample SAMN06133399) | mouse gut metagenome | isolation source: J9 | host: mice | place: China: Chengdu | collected 2015-05 ...
TGAAGATCTTCCACGCCTATCGACCCCAGAAGGCGGTCGACCACTTCGTGCGCTGGAGCAAGGACGTCTCCGACACGCGCATGAAGCAATATTTTTATCCCGAGCTCGACAAGTCGGTGCTGTTCGACCAGGGCTACATCATGGAGAAGAGCGGCCACACGCGCGGGTCGACGGTCGACTTGACGCTGTTCGACATGGCGGCCGAGCGCGAGGTGGATGCGGGCGGCACGTTCGATTACTTTGGGCAGCTGTCGCATCCTGATTTCACGGGCGTCACCGACGAGCAGTTCGCGATCCGCATGCTGCTGCGCGACCTCATGGAGGACGCCGGCTTCAAGCCGCTCGAGGAAGAGTGGTGGCATTTCACGCTGCGCGACGAGCCATACCCTGACACCTACTTCACGTTCCCGGTGAGCGCTGCGTCCGTGGCGCGCTAGGCGGGTTCGTTTATTTGTAAGCCACGTGGACGGCGGCGATGCCGCCGGTGTAGTTCTGCCAGGTGACGTTGCGGAAGCCGGCTTCCTCCATGAGGCGCGCGAGGCCGGCCTGGTCGGGGAAGGCCTGGATCGATTTCGACAGATAGACGAAGCCCGACTTGTCGCCGGTGATGAGGCCGCCCCAGAACGGGATGAGGTGCCGCAGGTAGAAGCGGTAAAGTGTGCGCCACGCCGGATTCGGGGGCGTGGAGAACTCGAGGCAGACGAGCGCGCCGCCCGGTTTCAGGACGCGGTGCATCTCGGCGAGCGCGCGCGGACGGTCGGGCATGTTGCGAATGCCGTAGGCCATCGTGATGATGTCGTAGCTCTCGTTGGGATAGGGGATGTCCTGCGCGTCGACGACCTCGAAGTCGATGTCGACGCTGCCGAAATCGCCGGCTTCCGCATGGGCGCGCGCGACGTCGAGCATCTCGGGCACGAGGTCGGTGCATTGGATGTGGCTCGGGCGCCGCGTGCGGGCGACCCAGCGCGACACGTCGCCGGTGCCGCCTGCGATGTCGAGCACGTCATCGCCGCGCATGATGGGCGCCTGGCGCATCATGCCGTCGAGCCAGCGGCGATAGGCCCCGAAGCTCGAAATGGCGTTGAACCGCTCGTAGCGCTTCGCGATCTGCGAGAAGATGTCCTTCACGCGCTCGGTCGAAAGCTCAGCTGGAGCCGCTTCGCCGGTCGCGGTGTCGATTGTGGTGGTTGTCGGTTTCTCTTCGCTCATGTTCTCCAATATAATAAGATGCTTCAGGAATAAAAACCAAATGCACGGAAACTTTAGGAAGAAAGCATGGCGAAGCAAGGGCAGAGGAAGCAGAAGCTGACGGCGGCGCAGCGCGAGGCGCGCATCAAGGCCGCCGAGGAGCGGCAGCGCCGCGACGAAGAGGCGAAAGCGAAGAAGCAGCGCGGCAAGCAGATTCTCACCATCGTCGTGTGCGTCATCCTAGTGCTCGCGCTGAGCATCCCGGCCATCGGGCTTTCCGTGCTGAGCGCAACCGGAGCGTAAGGCGGGACGAACGTGTTTGGCATCGGCGGTTTCGAACTATTCATCATCCTCATATTTGGCTTCCTCATTTTCGGGCCGGACAAGCTTCCCGAGATCGCGAAGACGGTCGGGAAGGGCATCGCGCGTTTCCGCGAGGCCCAGCAGGAAGTGAACGAGACGATCAACGCGGAGAAGATCTTCGATCCTGACAATCCCGACGAGCCGTTCAAGGACCCGACGGTGGTTCTCGACAAGCTCGCGCAGAAGCAGGAAGAGAAGAAAGCCGCGAAGGCGGAAGAGGCCAAGAAGGCCGAGGAAAAGGCCGAGAACGAGGCGAAGCAGGAGAGCTTCACCGAGCGCAAGGCGCGTTACGAGCGCGAGCGCGCCGCCCGCAAGGCCGCCGAGAAGGAAGCGGCCGAGGGCGGAGAGAACGCCGAGGCGGACAAGTCGGCCGACGCTCCTGCCGAGACTGCTTCCGAGTCCGCCGAAGTCTCGGTGAGCGAAGGGGGTGACGCGTAATGCCTATCGGTCCCGCGCGCATGCCCTTGATGGAGCATCTCGGAGAGCTGCGCATGCGGCTCGTCCGCATCGTCGTCGTGTTGATAGTTGCCGTCTGCGTGTTTTACCTTGCAGCTGGCACAGTTGGTCAGTTCTTGTTGCTGCCGATTGCCGACTTCCTGCCGCACGGGGAAGACGGCGCGGTCGAGCTGAGCTTCCTGAACGCATTCGACCCGTTCACGGTTAAGTTCAAGATTGCGTTCTGGATGTCGGTCGTGGCGACGTCGCCCATCATCTTGTGGCAGGTCCTCGCGTTCTTCCTGCCGGCGCTCAAGCCTAACGAGCGCAAGTGGTTCATCCCGACGTTCGCGGCGGCGGTGGCGCTGTTCATCTTCGGCACCGTGTTCTGCTATCTCATCATCTTGCATCCGGCGTTCCAGTGGCTGACCGACCAGACGTCCGACCTTGGATCGGTGCTGCCGAACGCGGCGAACTACATCGACGTCATCATTAAGTTCGAGATCGGCTTCGGCGTGGCGTTTGAGCTGCCGATCGTGATTTTCTACCTCGTCATCTTCAACATCGTGCCCTACAAGAAGCTGCGCGCGTCGTGGCGGTTCGTCTACATCGGGCTCATGGTGTTCTCGGCGATGGTCACGCCCGACGCGAACCCGGTGACGATGCTGCTCATGTTCGCGGCGCTCATCGCGCTTTACGAGGCAAGCTTGCTGATTGCGCGCATCGTGCTGGCCCGGCGCATCAAGAGGCAGCAGGAAGAAGAGCGCGAGCTTTACGGCGACAACAGCGACGACGAATAGGCATCTTCCATGCACGAGATGAGCATAGTTGCGGGCGTGATTGACTCGGTCGTGCCGGCAGCCGAGCAGGCGGGCGCCGAGCGGGTTCTGGGGATCACGTTGCGCATCGGCGACCTGACCGAGGTCGTCGACGAGGCGCTCGAGTTCGCGTTCGAGGCTCTCACTGAAGGAACGATCTGCGAGGGCGCGGAGCTCGTCGTGCACAAGGTGAGTCCGCGCAGCATCTGCTTCGATTGCGGCAACGAATTCGACCACGACCGATTCCATCGCGCGTGCCCGCAGTGCGGGAGCCTCGAGACGAAGACCATTGCGGGTCGCGAGCTCGAGATCGAGGGCATTGAAGTCGATTTGCCAGAGTAGCGCGGGACAACACAGGGGGACGGTTCTTTTGTGTAACGCGCCGAAAGCGTTCGGCATTTGCAATATTTATCCCGCGTTACACAAAAGAACCGTCCCCCTGTGTTGTCTAAAGGGGGCCGTAGTAGGGGCGTTGGGCGACGGCCTGGCGAGCCCAGTTGATCAGCGTGATGAAATCAAACACGGGCAGGCCGGTGGCCTGCTGGATGTCGGCGGAATAGGGCGGAAGGTCGCTGCATTCGAGGAGGATGGCACCGATTTCGGGATGGGCGCGCATCTGTTCGGCGGCGAGTTCGCGCAGGTCGTCGATGAGGGCGCCGTTGTCGAGTTCGGTCTTGCCCCAGCGGATGGGGGCAAAGGCGGGGCGGTCGCCGAGGTTCGCGACGACGAGTCGGTCCGGGGTGGCTCCCACGTGCGCGAGCAGGTCGGCGTTGACGGACGGACCGTCGGCGGCGAACACCAGGACCTTCTGGTCGCGGCGCAGGCCGGCCAGGATCATCGGCACCTGTACGAGGCTCGACATGAACGTGGGAACGCTCACGGCATCGGCGACCGCTTCCTGGAAGTGCGCGAAGAAGCCGCAGGCGCCGGCGATGGCGCGCGCGCCGCGCGCTTCGAGCGCGCGGGCGGCTGTGACCACTGATTGCTCGAGTGCCGGGTCGCCGGCGAAGAGCTGCTCGATCTCGAACGCGACCTCCTCGTAAATCACGGGGAAGTCATATGTCGAAGCGTTCACGACGTTGCCCGGCAGCTTGGGATAGTCGAGCTTGATGGCGATGATGCCGATGGGCGCGCCGGCCGACGTGCGGGGCGTCGCGTTGACGACCCCGCGCCGGCTGCGCTCGTCGAGGATGGCGAGCGTTTCCATTTAGGCCTCCGCGTAGGTGCCGTCGTGCAGGTAGGCGAGCAGTGCGTCGCGGTCGAGGTGCGCGATGCCGAGGTCCTCGAGCGTCATGCCGCTCTCGAAGTAGTCGGTGCCGTTCATCGCTCCGGCGATGACGATCATCGCGTCGATGACGGGCGTGGGCACGCCGAACTTCTGCCCGAGCTCGTGGTAAACGTGGCATCCGACCGGCACGTCCTCGGTCACGTAGCGATTCTTGATCGTGAAGGGGCCGGTGCCGAAGCCTACTTCCCATTGCTCCTCGAAGGGCACCGTGCAGCCCTCGCCCATGTATTCCTGCCCGAGCACGCTCGTGCGCTGGAAGAAGACGTCGCGGTCGAACGGCTGGATGCCCACTCCAATCGCCTCGGCGAGGGTGATCTCCTCGTTATAGAAGCGATATTGCACTTCGGAAATCGACGGGCAGAACGAATGCGAGTAAATCGAGTAGTCGTGCAGGTTCTTGCCGAGCACCGTGGGGAAGTTCTCCATCGTCGATACGCCGAGCAGCGTGCCGGGCACGTGGATCACCGGGTTCACGTTCGAGAAGCCGATGTCGAGCACGGTGTCGCCAGCCACCGCGCCGTCGCCCTGCGTGATGGCGTCGAAGCAGCCGAGCGCCTTCGAGCTCTCCAGGAAAGCCTCGGTGTCGCGCGTGGGAAGGGCGGAGCCGCGCAGCGTGATCGCGCGGTAGACGAGTGACACGCGCGCGTTCATAACGCCGCCTTCGGTGTCGACGCGCGTGCCGTAAGGGGCGCTCGACCAGCCGCCGATGATCACGTCGGCGGTGCTGCCGGCTTCGCGCATCATCTTGCGCAGCTTCAGCGAGCCGTAGTTGTCGGGGATGATGTGGATGATCTGGCCGTCCTCGAGGTGCGGGATGAGCTCGCGGAAGAACGCTTCATGCGCGATGGAGGGGACGCCAACGATGATGAGCTTCGCGCCGCGCACCGCCTCGGCGACCGAGTTCGTCACGAGCGCGTATTCCGCGCGGCCGAAGCGCTCGAAGCCATATTTGTTCTGCGTGCCGGGGGCTTTCGCCTGAACGGTGATTCCCGTGCGTTCGACCGTGCCGAGCGTCTTCTCGAAGAAGGGGTCGAGGTCGCAGATGCGCACTTCCTGGCCGGCCAGGGCGCAGTCCGCGCCGCAGGTCTTGCCGACGGCGCCGCCGCCGAGGATTGCGATCGGTGCGTTGCGCAGCGATTCGATGTCGATGTTGCTCATGTGGGGTTCCTTTCTGGTCTGTCGGTGGACCAAACGTCGTCGGCAAGTGCTCCGCTGTTGTGGCGGTGGAGCACTTGCCGACGACGTTTGTTTCAGTTAACCACGCATCGACGGGGCGTGGTTCTGTGCAAATCCGTGCGCTGGCGTTCGGGAGTTGCGATATCTCGGTTTTTGATATCCAGCCGTGCCAATTTACTATAAATCATAGTATTGCGCTAGGAAATGGAGTTGCCTAGAATGCCGAAGCCATGAACCGTCAGAACAATTTGGGAAAGCGAAGGAGACACTCATGGTTCAAACAAGGAAAAGCAAGAAGGTTTTAGTCGGCATCGTCGTGGCGGCGCTGGGCGCGTTGCTCGCGTTGGGGCTCGTCGGGTGCGGCGGGTCGGGCGCGTCGTCGAGTTCGGCTGCCTCGAGCACCGCGACGTCTGCAAGCTCCGGGGCGAGCTCGAGCGCGAGCGAGAGCAAGACGATCACCGTGGCCGCCGTGCCGACGCCGCACGCTGAAATTCTCAACGACGTTGTCGCGCCGATCCTCGAGAAGGACGGCTACAAGCTCGTCGTGAAGGAGTTCAGCGATTATGTGTTGCCCAACACGGTGACCGAGGAGGGCGAGGTCGACGCGAACTACTTCCAGCACGGGCCCTATCTTAAGAACTTCAACGAAGAGCAGGGCACGCACCTCGCGTCCGTGGCGTCGGTGCATTACGAGCCGTTCGGGCTTTACGCGGGCAAGGACAAGTCGGTCACGAGCCTCGACCAGCTTGCTGACGGCGCGAAGGTCGCCGTGCCCAACGATGCGACCAACGAGGCGCGGGCGCTGCTGCTCCTGCAGGACGCGGGCCTCATCAAGCTGAAGGACGGCGCCGGCCTCACCGCGACCAAGGCGGACATCGCCGAGAACCCGCGCAGCCTCGACATCGTCGAGCTCGAGGCGGCCCAGACGGCGCTCTCGTTGCAAGACGTCGACATCGCGGCAATCAACTCGAATTATGCGCTCGAGGCGGGTCTGAACGTGGCGAAGGACGCTATCGTGACTGAGTCTGCCGACAGCGAGGCTGCGAAGACCTATGCGAACCTGCTGGTCGTGAAGGAGGGCAACGAGAAAGAGCCAGGCATCCAGGCGCTTGCCAAGGCCCTCAACTCCAGCGAGGTGCGCGACTACATCACCAAGACCTATGAAGGTGCCGTGGTGGCCATCTTCTAAGGTCGGGCAAACAGTTAACCCGAACGTCGGCGCGGAGCTCTTCCCTCCCTCTCTTCGCGTTCGACGCCCCCTGCGGGACGGTGCATCAGCACCGCCCCGCTTTGCTTCGACGAGGGTAACGAAACGCGTGGAGCGGCAGTTCGCCGCTTATAATCGAGGCATCCACATCGGGAGATGGGGTGGTGTGGTCTTGCGTGTTTCTGCATTGAAATTCACGGGTCCGGCGGCTTTCCTTGTCATGGCGGTTGTCGCTTTGTTCCTGCTTGGGGGCATGCCGGCCTATGCCGGGGACTCCGTCGTGGCGACTGGTCAGCTGCGCGTCGCGGCGGCGACCGACATCCAGGAGGTGCAGGGTGCTGCGTCTGAGGCGCGGGCCTATGCTGCAGAGCAGGGTTTCAAGGCACCTGCGTTCAAGGACGTGCTCGAGTGGAAGCTCGACGGCGCGCGGTGCTATTCGGTTTCCAGCGGCGTCTACTACATCGAATATGGCGGCAAGGGCTATCGCTGCGCGAGCGGGGTGGTTTCGGCGCCGACGACGGCTGAGATGCCGGTCTCCTATGCAACGCTCGTGGAGGCGCAAGCTGCGCAAGATAAGCCGGCTGCGTGCATCACGCGTGGGCTGAACGCGGAGGGCGACAAGGGACATGGCTATTACGTGCGCGACGCGCAGGGCACCTGGCAGCTTGCGTCGGCTGAGGGTGCGGCGAACGTTTACCAGCTCGGCTATGCCGGCGCGGGCTCGGTCAACGACGCGATCGACGCGTTCCATGCGGGTGGTTTCCACACGCTTGTGTTCCCCTCGGGCGATTACCTGGTCACGCACAGCATTTGGGCGAAGTATGACAACCGGGCCTATTACGGGCTTGGCGCGAAGCTTTACACCGACGAGACGTTTGTGGACGAGGCGGTTTCGGGCTATAAGTCCATGACGAGTGGCGCGGTGCTGAACGTGCGCGGGAATGCGGTGTGGGGCGAGCTGCAAGACGATGGCGTTCGTCGCAACGCCTATTACACGACGAGCCATCAGGAGTATAACGGCCTCACGTTCGAGAAGCCGGCAGCGTGGGAGACGGGTGGCTACAAATGGCTCGCGGTCGTGCGCAACGCGAACGACATCACGTTCAGGCATTGTGCGTTCCGGGCGCCGGATTACGACACGCGAGCCCTTGACCTTTACGGCAATTACGACGGCGTGACGATCGACGACGTGACGTGCGACGCCTATGCCGACGTGCAGATTCGCGATTTGTGCAACAACGTGGACAATTTGGAAAGCAGCACGACCGTGCAGAAGGGGACGGCCGGCGGCGGGCGCAACGTGGTGGTGCGCAACAGCCGCTTCAACTTGGGCGCGTCGGTCGAAGAGGGGCTGCCGCTGTTTGCGGGAAACGAGCAGGGGCTCACGAACTCCGAGGGCGAGGAATATCCCGAGCTGAAGGACTGCCTCGTGGAAAACGTGCTGTTAGAAAACAACGAATGGGTGATGGACGAGCCGAGCGCCGAGAAGATCAACCAGGCGAACAAGTCGCGCATGATTGCGTTCACGTGCGGATATCAGGATTCGCCCATCCGCAACATCACGGTGCGCGGCAACACGTTCGACGTGTTCGCGAATTTGTGCTTCGCGCAGTTCGGCTATGTTGATGGCGTCGAGTTTTCCGGCAATGACGTGCGGATGTGGGGAGATGCGCTGAAGGCGGATGGCGCGCAGGGAAGTTGGGGCTGCCTGTTGCGGCGGTCCGACCACTCGCGCACAGGCCCCACGTCGAACGTGAGCGTGCATGACAACACGTTCACGCTCGAGGACGACCGCGATAGCGACGAGGGGGCGGCGCGCACGCTCGTGCGGCTCATCGACCCGGCGCTCCAGGCTGGCGCGCTCACGTTCTCGAACAACGAAGTGAGCGTCGCGGGCAAGGTCACGCAGCTGCTCGATTCGACGGCGACGGTTGCGGGGAACTCGTTCAAGCTGCATGACGTGAAGAGTCTCTATTCGGATGTGCGCGACGTGCACGGAAACACTTATGAGATCGGGGAGCTCACCAGCCTTTACGCGGCAGACGGGGCGAGCGCGGCCGCCGACGTGCGCGTTAGCGACGAGCGAGCGACCATCGCGAGCATGCCGGACAAAGCGCATCTGATGACGTTCAACAACGAGCCGGCCTACAACGGGCACGCGATCAGGTTCACCCGGTGCGATTACGCCATCGCGAGCGCGCCTTATCGTTATCGACGCGTCGCCTATGGCACGAGCGGCATCAAGGACAGCGTGACGGTTTACCTGACGAGCTGCTCGATCGGCAGGTTCGACGAGGCGCCCTACAACACGATCGACAAGAACGAGTCGGGCAAGGTGACGCTGGTGATCCAGAGTTCGATTTCTTACGACTTGGGTGGCGGCAAGCTGTCGAGCGGGAGGAAGAACCCGACGGTCTACACCGGGCTCGATGCGTTCACGCTCGTCAATCCGACGCGCGCGGGTTACGCGTTTGTCGGCTGGACGGGCACGGGGCTTTCGGGTCCGACGAAGACGGTTTTCGTGCCGGAGGGAGCGACGGGCGATCGCTCTTACAAGGCGATATGGACGGAGCTGCCGGATTGCCTCGGTGACCTTGCCGTGAAGACGACGGTCTTGAAGGGCAAGGCGACCATCATCGGGCTTATCTCGAAGGCGAAGGGAAGCGTCGCCTTCAACACGGTGGTCGACAACCCGGCGGCGGTCTCGCGGCCCGTGACTGCGATCGGCAAAGGCGCGTTCGCCAGGTCGGGAGTCACGTCGGTTGCCTTCGGCGATAACGTGCAGGCGATTGGCGCGGGCGCGTTCAAGGATTCGACGGGCCTGAAGCGCGCGAAGCTCGGAAAGAACGTGAAGACCGTCGGCGCGGGGGTGTTTTCCGGCGACAAGAAGCTGAGGACGCTCATCGTTTATTCGGCTAAACTAACGAAGGCGTCTTGCAAGAAGATGCTGAGCGGGTCGCGCGTGAAGACCGTGAAGCTCGCCGGCATGAAGAAGGCGCAGAAGAAGAAGGCGCTCAAGAATTACCGCAAGTGGTTCCCGAAGAAGGTGGCGGGCAAGAAGCTCGTCGTCAAGTAACGGGAGCCGGGAGGATGAAGATATGCAGATCGACATGCATGGTCAGGCGATTCTGGACAAGAACGACCGGCTGGCGGCAGAGTTGCGCCAACGGTTCGCGGACAACCACGTGTTCGTGGTGAACCTGCTCGCGAGTCCGGGATCGGGCAAGACGTCGACGATCCTGGCGACGATTGACGCGTTGCGCGACGAGTTCAACATCGCGGTCATCGAAGGTGACATCGCGAGCTCGGTGGACGCGGAGACAATCAAGGGCCAAGGCATTCCGGCCGTGCAAATCAACACGGGCGGGTCGTGCCATCTGGAAAGCGCGATGGTCAAGCGCGCAATCGACGTGCTCGACCTCGAGAGGCTCGACCTCATCATCGTCGAGAACGTGGGCAACCTCGTGTGCACGAACGACTTCGATATCGGCGAGAGCGCGAAGGTCGTCATCTTGTCGGTGCCGGAAGGCGACGACAAGCCGTTGAAATACCCAGGCATTTTCGAGTCGGCGGATGCGGTCGTGCTGAACAAATGGGACACGCTGCCCGTCTTCGATTTCGACCGCGAGGCGTTTGACTCGGCCGTGCGCGCGCTCAACCCGAACGCGCCCATCATTCCCATTGCCGCCACGAAAGGCGATGGCGTCGAAGAATGGGCCGGCTGGCTTGCCGAACGGGTGCGCGAAGCGTGAGATAACGAACGGACTGCACGTGCCTTTGCAACATCGCGAGTGTGGTATCGTGGCAGTTGATGGAACGTAAGCGATATGAGCTTTGACTGACAGTCATCGGAAACCAGGAAGATGGGGCAGATGAGCAAGAAGAAGTCGAAGAGCAGGAGCACGTCGAAATCGGTGGCCCAAATCAAGAGCCAGGCGGCGGCCCAGGCGAAAGCCGAAGGCTCCGCGAGCATCGCAAGTCAGGGAAACCCCAAACCTCCCAAGACCCCCAAGCAAACCGCCGCATCTGCTCAGCGGAAGTCGGGCGGGAAGCCCGTTGCGAAAAAGCGCGTTGCCATCATCGCGGGCGTCGTCGTGGTGGTCATTGCCGCCGTCGCTATCGGCGTGTTCGCGTTCATGAACACCGGGAAGAGCAATTTGCTGCGTCCCGGTGGTTACGATACGAGCCATCTTAAGGTGCATGAAGGCGCCGAGTCGAGCGATGGTGGGCGCACGGTGACCTACAACGGCGCCACTTACAAGCTGAACGAGAGCGTGGTCCCCATTTGCATCATGGGACAGGACAAGGGCCTGCACAAGCCCGACGAGGGCACCAACGGCCAGTCCGACGCCGTCATGGTCATCGCCGTGAACACCGAGACTAACGACATCAAGGGCATCGCGGTTCCGCGCGACAGCATGGTGCACTCGCAGAAGAAGTTCCGCGACATCTACAAGGACACGTCCTACAAGACCGACAAGATGCAGCTTTGCCTGACGTATGCATGTGGGTCGAGCGACGAGGAGAGCAGCAAGCTCGTGGCGTCGTCGGTTTCCAGCGACATCCTGTTCGGGATTCCCATCGATTTCTACTACACGATTGACACGAACGGGCTTGGCGAGCTGGCGGACCTGGCGGATGGGGTGACCCTCGAGGCGCTTTATACGGTGCCGAAGACGTTTTTCTCGTCCGACATGCCCATCAACGCGGGAGAGACGGTGACGCTGCGCGGCAACGATGCGCTGCGTTATGTGCAATATCGAGACACGTCCCGCTATCAGACGGCGCTCGAGCGCCTCGAGCGTCAGCAGCAGTTCGTCAAGGCGCTCGGCAAGAAGCTGCTCGAGCAGGTGAAGGGCAATCCCAGCAAGGTGGTCGACATCGTCAACACGCTGGGCCAATACTCCACGACGAACCTGGGGGCTGCCGAGTTCGGTTATCTCGCGTCGGTGGCGGCGAATACGGGAACCGACACGGTTGACTTGACGCGTTTGCAGGGCGAGGCCGTTCACAACTCGGACAACCCGTGGGAGCAGTTCTTCGTCGATGAGGGGTCGACGTATCAGACGGTGCTCGACACGTTTTATACGAAAGTGAGCTGAGGCGACCGGGTGTGATAAGCTGACTAACATGGTAGCTATTTGACGAGAGGAGCTTATATGGAACTCAAGGGCAGCAAGACGTGGGAGAACCTGCAGACTGCGTTTGCGGGGGAGTCGCAAGCTCACACGAAGTATCAGTATTACGCGAGCAAGGCGAAGAAAGACGGCTATGTGCAGATCTCGAACATCTTCCTCGAGACGGCGAAGAACGAGAAGGAGCATGCCAAGATCTGGTTCAAGCTGCTGCATGACGGGGACGTGCCCGACACGATGACGAACCTTCATGATGCGGCTGACGGTGAGAATTACGAGTGGACCGACATGTATGACGAGTTCGCGAAGGTCGCCGACGAGGAGGGCTTCGCCGACATCGCTGCGAAATTCCGCATGGTCGGCGCGATCGAGAAGCATCATGAGGAGCGTTACCGCAAGCTCATCGGCAACATCGAGGGCGGGCTCGTCTTTTCGCGCGACGGCGACCGCACGTGGATTTGCTCGAATTGCGGCCACATCGTCATCGGCAAGGAAGCGCCGGAGATCTGCCCGGTGTGCGCTCATCCGAAGGCTTACTTCGAGCTGCAGGTTGAGAATTATTAGTTTCGCTTGTCTGCCGGGCGGGCAATAGCCCGCCCCTACGGGTGCGCATGCGTGCCTTGGCGGGCGGGCAATAGATTGGTCTTTGCGGTGAGCGGAACGCCCGTCGACGACGGGCGTTCCGCTATCATGTTCCCATGACGGAGAAAGAGACAATCTGGAGCGCGCCTTATGTGGCGTTGATGACGACGAACTTCTTCCAGAGCATGGCGGCGTTCATGACGAACACGACGCTGCCGCTTTACCTGGACGCGCTTGGCGCGGCGACCTCGACCGTGGGCGTCGTGGTCGGGGCATTCGCGATCACGGCGCTGCTCGTGCGTCCGTTCGCGGGGCCGGCGTTCGACAGCTTTTCGCGTAAGCGGCTGCTCCTCGTGGCGCAGACGCTCATCGGCGTGTCGCTCATCGGCTATGGGGTGGCGGAGTCGATTCCGGTGCTGTTCGGCGTGCGCCTCGTGCATGGAATCGGGATTGGCTGCTCGGGGCCGCTCGCGATGTCGCTCGTCTCGGAGTTCCTGCCGGTGTCGCGGTTGGCGAGCGGCATCAGCATTTATGCGCTCGCACAATCGTTTGCGCAGGTCATCGGCCCGGCAGTTGGCTTGTGGATTGCTGAGGCCATCGGGTTCTCGAATGCGTATTTCCTATCAGCTGCCAGCGTGATCGTCGCGATGGTCGGCGTGTTTTTCGTCAAGGAGCCGCAGCGCGAACGGCCGCCTTATCGACTCGCGCTCGGCCGCATGTTCGCGCGCGAGGCCGTGCCGAAGGCCATCGTGCTGTGCTTGTTCTCGGTCTCGTTCGCGGGCCTGATTTCCTATCTCGTGCTTTACGGCAGCTTGCTTGGGATCGAGGGGATGGGCGTCTACTTCATCGTTTACGCGCTTTGCCTCGTGGGAACACGGCCGTTGTTCGGGAAGTTGGCTGACCGATTCGGCTCGGCGCAGGTGCTCGTCGTGGGCGTCATGTTCTTCGCAGCGTCCTACCTGATGCTCTGGCGGGTGCGCGATTTCGCCGGAATGATCGCGGTGGCGGTTGTCGGGTCGGCCGGCTTCGGCGCGTGTGCGCCGCTCGTTCAGTCGATGGCCTTGGCGTCTGTGCCCGTTGAACGACGCGGTGCTGCGAGCAATACGGCGTTTACCGGAATGGACGTTGGCATGTTGCTCGGTCCTGTTGTCGCGGGCTTCGTCATCGAGGCGCTCGTGCCCGTCGCGGGCAGCGTCGTCGGTGCCTACTCGCTCATGTGGCTCGTCATGCTGGTGCCGCTCGCGATCGCATTCGTTGTGGTGATGCGCTGGGCGCTTGCGCGATAAGCCAAAATGAGTTGTCCGTTCTTGCTCTTTACGAAGTGCGCTCAATGAGCTCGTTGCGCGAGTGAACGTCGAACTTGCGGTAGAGGTTCTGCTGGTGGAAGCGGACGGTGCTGTTCGAGACGACGAGCTTTTCGGCGATGTAGGCGCAGGAGAATCCCTGGACGGTGAGGAATGCCACCTCGGTCTCGCGCGGGGTCAGGCCATATTCGACGGCGAGGGCGTCTATGCGGTCCTTGAGAAGGTCGGCGGGGTTGCTGGTTGCAACGGGCGCCGGCGGAGCGTCTGCCGTTGATGCTTTCTCCACGATGGCGGACTGGGGCTCGGTCGGGGCGGTGGAGCGAACGTCGACGACATCCGTTCCGCCGAAGAAGCCGACGGCGCCGAAGGCGTGGCGGTAAGTTAGGAACACGACGGCCGCGAGCGCGACGAGGGCGAGCACCATCAAGCCTGCCACGCCGCCGAGGTTCTGCATGCTGTGGGGCAGGATCGCCCCGAGGGCATCGCCGGTTATGGTTGCGAGCGAGCCGTTCGCGATGAGCAGGATTGCGCCAGCAAGGAACGCGCGTGGGACGCGCAGCGCCGAGAACAGCGCGGGGAAGATCATCCAATGGAGGAAGTGAGCGCAGAAGACCGAGGCGAGCATCAGGCCGACCGCGATTTGGATCGACTCGCGCAGGGCGATGCAGGACAGGGCGAGCGCGATGGCGAGCAAGACGAATAGGGGAATCCATGCGAGGTGCATCCAGTTGCGGCGGCGCAGGATGAGGATGGCGGTCGCCGCTATGACGGCTACTGCTGCCAGGCCGAATGCGGGGTAGTTCGGGGTCCAGCGGTAAAGCCAGGTCAGCTGCTCGGCAATGCCGTAAAGCACGGTCGAGAGGAAGCCGCAGGCGAGCACCATCGCCACGGTGAGCCAGGGGAAGCGTGCAGTCTCGCTCCTGGTGGGGCGGCCGTCGGGGACGCATGAGGCGAGCCCGCGGTCGGACAGGAGGGCGCAGGCGCCGGCGGCGAATGCCGCCGCCACGGCGATGACGAGCCCAAGGCTTGAATCGAGGCGCGGCACGCCCATTATGATCGCGCCGGCCAAGCAGAGCCCTGCGAGGGTGACGGCGACGATCGCCTTCGGGCTGCGGCTGCTGAGCAGGAGCATCCAGGCATACATGAGCACGGCGACCGAGGCACCGGCGATGACGGCGATAGGCGCTCCGAGCGAGCCGTCGGGGATTGCGGCGAACGCGATGGTGCTCGCCGCGGCCGCGGCCGTCGTGACGAGCATGACCGGCATGTTGATTCTGAACCAGCGAAACAGGCCGGCGAGCGCGAGCAGGGCGAGGACCGCGAGGCTCGTCGCGGAGCGGAGGACATACCAAGGGTCGACCGACTCGACGACGCCGTTCGAGAGGTAACCGACGAACCCGAGCGATGCCATGCGGGCATATCCGACAAGGCAGCCGAACCCCACGGTTAACAAGATCGCGTCGCGCGCCGTCGTTTGCTTGGGTGCGTTTTTCATAGGCTCATTGTAGGGGGTTTCGGACGGCGAGCGGAGATGGTCGCGGATTGTGCGCAAAACCTCTCCAGAGGAAATCGGCAGCCCTGGGTGAGACAACGGCCCCGTTGTCTCACCCAGGGGTTAGAGACTGTTTTTCCATAGGTGATTGATAGGGGTACTAGTAGCGTTTGACCTGGGGCTTTGCGAAACCTAGCAGTTTTCGCAGTTACGGGTTCGGGATGGTTTGCCTATTCTTTTGCATCACGAGAGAGAGGAAAACCAATGACCAGCCCTTACCCGCTTTTCGTGCGGCTCGACGGCGCGCGCGTCGTCGTGGTCGGCGCAGGGTGCGTCGCGGCGCGGAAAGTGGAAACCCTTTTGGAATATGGCGCGGACGTGACTGTCGTTTCGCCCGAATCCGTCGAGGAGATCTCCGGTTGGGCGGACGAGGGTCGGCTGTGTTTGGAGCGTCGGCCTTACGCGCGCGGGGATTTGTCTGGCGCGCTGCTCGCGGTCGCGGCGACGTCCGACCGCGCGGTGAACGAGGCGGTGTTCGCGGAAGCGCAGGAACGTTCGATGCTCGTGAATGTCGTGGACGTGCCCGACTTGTGCAACTGCATCGTGCCGTCGATCATGCGCCGTGGGCGGCTGCAGGTCGCGGTATCGACCGGTGGCGCGGCGCCGAGCGTGGCGCGCGAGGTGCGCCGCGAGCTCGAGCGGCAGTTCCCGGAGTGGTGGGAGCCTTACCTTGATTTGATGGCGGATGTGCGTTCGCTCGTGAAGGAGCGCGTCCCGGGCGAGGCCTCGGTGCGCACGCCGTTGTTCGAGGCGGTTGGCGGGCCGGAGTTGCGCGAGCGCGTCGCGGTGGGCGAGCGTCCGTCGGCCGAGGACGTTTACGCGGAGATCGTGGCGCCGCTTCTCGGAGGTGAGGCGCGATGAGTCTTGTTGCCTTGGGGGCGAATTACAAGACGGTGCCGCTCGAGGAGCTGGAGCGCGTTTCCGTTCCGAAGGCGGAGATCGGCGAGGCGCTCGCGTGGCTCGTCGCGCGCGAGGGCGTGAACGGGGCGGTTGTGCTTTCGACGTGCAACCGCGTCGAGGTGTATGTCGATGCGCGGACCGACCGCGATGGCATGGCGGCATGCCGGGCTTTCTTCGAGGCCCGCGGCGGGGGGAGCGTCCCTGGCTATTATCCCGAGCGCGGCGAGGACGTGCCGCGGCACTTGTTCCGCGTCGTGTGCTCGCTCGACTCGCAGGTGCTCGGCGAGGCGCAGATCCTCGGCCAGGCCAAGACGGCGCTCGCGCTGGCGACTGATGCCGGCACGTGCACGGAGGTGCTCACGCGTCTGTTCAAGGATGCGATCGGCGTCGGCAAGCGCGTGCGCACCGAGACGGCCATCGGGCAGGATTCGGTGTCGCTGTCGACGACGGCATTCAAGGCGGCGGCCGACGAGTTCGCCGACATCGCGGCATGCCAGGTGCTGTTCGTGGGCGCGGGCGAGATGGCCGAGCTCACGCTTACTTACCTGCAAGAGGCGGGCGTGTCGGATTTCCTCGTGACGAGCCGCACGCTCGAGCGCGCTCAGGCGTTCGCGGAGATGTGCGACGGGCGGGCGGTTCCGTTCGAGGAGAGGTATGACGCGCGCGCGAAGGCGGACGTCGTGTTCACGATGACGTCGGCGAGCGAGCCGGTCATCGAGGCGGCGCCGCTCGACGCCGCGCGCCGTGCCGTCCGCTCGGCGGGGCGCAAGCTCGTTATCGTCGATGAGGCTGTGCCGCGTGACGTGCAGGTGGAATGCGCGGATCTTCCCGGCGTGGTTCTGCATAACCTTGAGACGCTCGGGCGGATTATCGACGAGGGCATGGCGGCGCGCATGGCGGCCGTCGGCACGGTCGAGCGCATGGCGGCGGAAGCCGAGGACGGGTTCCTCGCGTGGATGCAGCAGCGCAGCGTGGCGCCGACGATCCGCGAGATGTATGCCAAGGGCGCGGCGACCGTGGAAGGCGAGCTCGCGCACGCGTTGAAGTCGCTTGCGGCGGAACGCGGCGAGGACGTCTCGGATGCGGAGCAGAAGATTCTCGAGGCGTTCGGTAACGCCGTCATGAAGAAGCTGCTGCACGGACCGACCGCGCGTTTGCGGCGAGAGGCCGAGACGGCCGATTCCTATTACTACACGGGGGCAGCTCGTTATCTGTTCGGGCTGGACACTTATCCGGCGGGGTGCATGCCGCATGCATGTGACGACAAGGCATGTTTGCACGGTCAGCCGTGCGCGAAGGGGTTGATAGCATGACGGAAAAGTTCGTGATCGGAACGCGCGGGAGCGCGCTGGCGCTCTGGCAGGCGCATGCGGTGGAGGACGCGATTCGCGCGGCGCTGCCGGATGTGCTCACCGAGATCCGCGTCATCTCGACGACCGGTGACCAGGTTTTGGACAAGCCGCTCGAGAAGATCGGCGACAAGGGGCTGTTCACCAAGGAGCTGGAGAGCGCGCTTTTGGCCGGGGAAGTCGACCTGTGCGTGCATTCGATGAAGGACATGCCGACCCAGTTGCCCGAAGGGTGCGTGATTTCGGCGATGCTGCCGCGCGCTGACGTGCGCGATGTGCTCGTGTGCGGGCCGCGCATCGCGGGGGCGGGCTCACTTGCCGAGGTGCCCGAGGGCGCGCGGCTCGGCACGGGGTCGACGCGGCGCACGGCCCAGTTGCGAGCGTTGTTCCCGCAGGTCGAGCCGACGCCGATTCGCGGCAATGTGGACACGCGCCTCGAGAAGGCCAACGGCGACGACTATGAAGGCGTGGTGCTTGCGGCGGCAGGCGTCACGCGCATGGGCGCTGCGGAGCGCATCGCGGCCTACATCCCGGTCGAGCAGATGGTGCCTGCCGTGGGGCAGGGTGCCGTGGGCGTCGAGGTGCGCGCGGGCGACGAGCGGGTCGCGCGGCTGTGCGCGGCGATCGACGATGCGGCGACGAGCGCGTGCGTGAGCGAGGAGCGCAAGGTGCTCGCCGCGCTCGAGGGCGGCTGCCAGGCGCCGATCGGCGTTTACGCGCGCCTCGAGGGCGGGCATCCCGTGTTCGATGCAATTGTGTGCGCGCTTGACGGGTCGCGGTTTGCGCGCGTGCACTTGGACGGCGGGTGCGCCGATGACGTGCTGCGCGAGCTGCGCGCCCAGGGGGCCGACGAGATCCTGGCGGCCAACGAGGCGATGGGGGATGCACGATGAGCGCGGCAACCGTTTACCTCGTGGGGTCGGGGCCGGGCGATGCGGGCCTCATCACCGTGCGCGGGCGCGAGCTTCTGCGGCGCGCGGATGCGGTGGTTTACGACTACCTCGCGCCGGCGGAGCTGCTCGATGAGGTTCCGGCGGAGGCCGAGCGGGTCTACGTCGGCAAGAAGGGCTTTTCGGCCCATGTGACGCAGGGTGAGATCAACGAGCTGATCGCCGCGAAAGCGCGCGAGGTTGCCGAGCGCGGCGGGTCGTGCGTCGTGCGGCTGAAGGGCGGCGACCCGTTCGTGTTCGGGCGCGGCGGCGAGGAGGCGCTCGCGCTTGCCGAAGCCGGCGTGCCGTTCCAGGTCGTGCCGGGTGTGACGAGCGGCGTGGCGGCGCCGGCCTATGCGGGAATCCCCGTGACGCACCGCACGGTCGCGTCGACGGTCACGTTCGTGACGGGGCACGAGGACCCGACGAAGAACGAGTCGGCCGTCGATTGGGCGGCGCTCGCGGCGCTCGCGGCTGCTGGCGGGACGTTGTGCTTTTACATGGGCATGCGCAACCTCGGGCTCGTGAGCGGGCGCTTGCAGGAACGTGGGCTGCCGGCCGGGTTCCCGGTGGCGCTCGTGCAGTGGGGCACGACGGCGCGCCAGCGGACGCTTGTCTCGACGCTTGCCGCGGTCGAGGATGACGCGCGCGAGGCGGGCATCGGCGCGCCGGCGATCATCTTGGTCGGCGAGGCGGCAAAGTTGCGCGACGAGCTTTCCTGGTTCGAGCGGCGGCCGCTGTTCGCGCGGCGCTTCGCGGTGACGCGCTCGCGCTCGCAGGCGAGCGGCCTCGTGGCGCGGTTGCGCGAGCTTGGCGCCGACGTGATCGAATTCCCGACCATCGCCTTTGCCGAGCCGGATGATTTCGGCCCGCTCGATGAGGCGCTCGCGCGGCTCGGGGATTACAGCTGGGTCGTGTTCACGAGTGTGAACGGGGTTGATGCGTTCTTCGAGCGCTTGGACGGCGACGCGCGCTCGCTTGCGGGCGTTCGCGTGGCGGCCATCGGGCCGGCGACGGCGGCGCGGCTCGCGCAGCACGGCATCGTGGCCGATGTCGTGCCGGGCGAGTATCGCGGCGAGGCTGTGTTCGAAGCCATGCGCGATGCAGGCTCGCTTTCCGGCGCGCGCGTGCTCATCGCACGGGCGCAAGAGGCGCGCGAGGCGCTGCCCGAGCTGCTGTGCGAAGCGGGCGCCGAGGTCGACGTGGTGGCGGCTTACAAGACGGTCGCGCCAAACGGCGACGGGGCTGAGGAGCTCGCGCGGCGGCTTGAGGCTGGCGACATCGACGGCGTCACGTTCACGTCGTCGTCGACGGCGCGCAACTTGGTTGCGTTGCTCGGCGACGACGCGGTTGCCTTGCGCAACGCGATGCTGTTCTCGATCGGGCCCATCACCAGCGCGACCCTGCGTGACCTCGGGTTCGACGACATCGTCGAGGCTGACGAATACACGATTGACGGACTTTTGGCGGCGATTTTGGAGGAAAACGAATGATCGGAATCTCGAAACTTTACTGCGGGGCGGTCGAGGCCGCCGACGTGCTGCGTTACAAGCGCAACTCGGCGGAGTTGCCGAGCGGGCTCTTGCAGTTCTCGCGCGACAAGAAGCCGGTGGTCGTGTGGAACTGCACGCGCACGTGCAACCTGAAGTGCATGCATTGCTATGCCGGGTCGGACGCTCAGAAATATGACCAGATGAGCACCGAAGAGGCGAAGGCCATGATCGACGACCTCGCCGCGTTCGGCGCACCGGTGCTGCTGTTCTCCGGCGGCGAGCCGTGCGTGCGGCCCGACCTGGTCGAGCTCATGCATTATGCGAAAAGCGCCGGCATGCGCGTCGTGATCTCGACGAACGGCACGCTCATCACGCCCGAGCTCGCTAAGCAGTTCGCCGAGGTGGGGCTGTCTTACGTCGGCGTGTCGATCGACGGCAAGCCGGAGACTCATGACAAGTTCCGTGGCATGGACGGCGCGTTCGAGCGCTCGCTTGCGGGCCTGGCGAACGCGCAGGCGGCTGGCATCAAGGTCGGCCTTCGCATGACGATCAACAAGCTGAACTTCCACGAGGTCGACGACGTGTTCGACGTCATGCGCGAGCGCGGCATCCAGCGCGCTTGCTTTTATCACCTCGTCTACACGGGACGCGGCTCCGAGATGATGGATATGGACCTGACGCACGAGGAGACGCGCGCCGTCGTGCGCCGCATCATGGACCGCACGAAGGAGTGGTTCGATGAAGGCGGGAACCCCGAGATCCTCACGGTCGACAACCATGCGGACGGGCCGTTCGTTTACCAGGAGCTCCTGCGCGAGGACCCGGAGCGCGCCGAGGAGGTCATGCAGCTGCTCCAGTGGAACCAGGGCAACTCGACCGGCAACGGCATCGCGTGCGTGAGCTGGGACGGCGAGGTCTATGCCGACCAGTTCTGGCGCCACTTCAGCTTCGGCAACGTGCGCGAGCGGCCGTTCTCCGAGATTTGGACCGACACGAGCCGCGAGACCGAGGCGAGCGAGCTGATGTTCCGGCTCAAGGACAAGCGGCCGTTTGTGACCGGGCGCTGCGCCGAGTGCAAGTGGCTCAACATCTGCGGGGGCAACTTCCGCGTGCGCGCCGAGGCGGCCACGGGTGACCTGTGGGCATCGGACCCGGCGTGTTATCTGACGGACGAGGAGATTGGGATTTCGTAAGGTGAGTCGTTCGGCACGCTCGGCGGGGAGAGGGGCCACGTGCTCAAACAGTCCTCGCTGCGCTGCGGAACTGCGCGCGAGGCCCCTCTCCCCGCCGAGCGCGCGTCGGGACAGAGCGTGACAGAGGTACCTGGTACCGCTGTCACATCTTGCGACAGGGATTGACCTGGGAAGGAGTTATCGATGATTCAAGGGGCGTTTCCTACTTATCGGGCTCGGCGGATGCGGGCGAGCGAGACGTTGCGCCAGTTCGTGCGTGAGACGGAGGTCTCGGCGCAGGACTTCATTTACCCGTTGTTCGTGAAGGCGGGCGAGGGGCTGCGCGACGAGGTTTCGTCGATGCCGGGCGTGTTCCAGGTGTCGATCGATCGGTTGATGCCGGAGATCGAGGAGCTGCTCGCGTGCGGCGTGACGTCGGTGCTGCTGTTCGGGCTGCCGGCGCATAAGGACGAGCGCGGGTCTGAAGCTTACGCCGACGACGGTATCGTGCAGCAGGCGTGCCGGCTCATCCGCTCCGAGGCGCCGGAGATGACGGTCATCACGGACGTGTGCCTGTGCGAATACACGAGTCACGGGCATTGCGGGATGCTCGACGAAGAGGGCTGCGTCATCAACGACGAGACGCTCGAGCTGCTGGCAGCCGAGGCGGTGAGTCATGCGCGGGCCGGCGCCCACATGGTCGCGCCGTCTGACATGATGGACGGCGACGTGGCGGCGATTCGCGCGGCGCTCGACGAGGCCGGGTTCGAGAACGTGCCGATCATGGCTTACTCGACGAAGTATGCAAGCGGGTTTTACGGGCCGTTTCGCGACGCGGCCGATTCGGCGCCGTCGTTCGGCGACCGCCGCGCCTATCAGATGGACCCGGCGAACTCAGATGAGGGCGTGCGCGAAGCGGCAAGCTGCATCGCGGAGGGCGCCGACATGGTCATGGTGAAGCCTGCTCTGCCTTACCTCGACGTGCTGCAGCGCGTGAAGACGGAGTTCCGGTTCCCGACCGTTGCTTACAACGTGTCGGGCGAATACTCGATGGTCAAGGCGGCGGCCGCGAACGGGTGGATCGATGAGCGCCGCGTTGTGCTCGAGCTGCTGACGTCGATCAAGCGCGCAGGCGCCGACATGATCATCACTTATCACGCGAAGGAGGCGGCGCGTTGGCTGGCGGAGTAATGCATCCGGGCGGGCATCCTGGCGGGGCGCGCGGCGGTGCGGCGCGACCGGGGAGCGGTGCGGCGGCGCGCGCGTTCGAGGAGCGCACGGGCGTGAAGGCGCCCCGCATCATCGCGTGGGAGATAACGCGCAGCTGCAACTTGGCATGTGCGCATTGCCGCGCTGCGGCGCATTGCGAACCTTATCCGGGCGAGCTTACGCTCGAGCAGTGCAAGGCGGTGATGGATGACATCGCGTCGATCACCGACCCGATTCTGATTCTCACGGGCGGCGAGCCGCTCATGCGCGACGATATCTGGGAGATCATCGATTACGCGCACGAGCTGGGGCTGCGTCCAGTCATCGGGACGAACGGGACGCTCATCGACGACGAGTGCGCGGCGCGCATCGCCGAGCACGGCATCCCGCGCGTGTCGGTGTCGCTCGACTTTCCCGACGCTGCCGGGCAAGACGAGTTCCGCGGCAAGGAAGGCGCGTTCGATGAGACTATCGCCGGCATGCGCAACCTGCGCGCACATGGCGTCGGCGTGCAGGTCAACTCGACCATCACGAAGATGAACAAGCACCTGGTCGACGATTTGCACGATCTGGCGCTCGCCGAAGACGCGGCAGCGTTCCATCCGTTCCTGCTCGTGCCGACGGGGCGTGGCGAGGACCTGGTCGACGTGGAGCTCACGCCCGATGAGTACGAAGAGGTGCTCACCTGGGCCTACCATTGCCAGAAGACGAGCCCGATGCACTTCAAGCCGACGGATGCGCCTCAATATTATCGGATCATTCGTCAGCTGTGCTCGGCCGAGGGGCGCGAGGTTTCGCCCGAGACCTATGGGATGGAGGCGATGACGCGCGGGTGCCTCGGTGGCATCACGTTCGCGTTCATCAGTCATGTGGGCGACGTGCAGCCGTGCGGATATTTCGACATGCAGCTCGGCAACGTTCTCGAGAAGCCGTTTTCCGAGATTTGGGAGACGTCGCCGGTGTTCGACGACCTGCGGCATTTCGACCGGCTTCGCGGCAAGTGCGGCGCGTGCGAGTTCAAGCGCGTGTGCGGCGGCTGCCGGGCCCGCGCGCTTGCGGCGACGGGGGATTACCTCGCGGAGGAGCCTTATTGCGCTTACGTGCCGCGCGCCCTGCGCGATGCGGAAGGCGGTGCCGAATGAGCGCCGAGGCGAAGCAGCTCGTGCTCGATGCGATCCAGAGCGGGTTTCCGCTCGAGCACGACCCTTATGGCGCGTTGGCCTCGCAGCTCGAGTTGACGCGCGGGCAGGTGCGCTCGGCGGTCGCCGAATTGCGCGCCGACGGGACGATCCGGCGCATCGGGGCTTCGTTTTCCTCGCGCAAGCTGGGCTATTCCTCGACGCTCTGCGCTTTGGCGGCGCCGGGGGGCGAAGCCGAGGTCGATCGGATCGCCGGGCTCGTGAGTGCGCATCCGGAAGTTACGCATAATTACTTGCGCGATGGGGAGTTCAACGTCTGGTTCACAGTAATCGCGGCGTCCGAACTTGAGGTCGAGAAGATCTTGGATGAGATTCGTTCTGAGACCGGGTGCTCGGTTTTGAGTTTGCCGGCTACTACTGTTTATAAGATCAAGGTTGATTTTTCGGGGTTGGGGGATTCGTCTGAGGCCGGCCGCTCGCTCGGTGCGGGGAGGGGCCACGTGCTCAGACAGTCCTGCTTTGGCGAAATGTCCACTGGACATTTCGCGTCGTGCGGAACTGCGCGCGTGGCCCCTCCCCGCACCGAGCGAGCTGCTCTTTCGTTTGATTCGGGCGATTCCTTTGATGTGGCGCTGGTTCGGGCGGTGCAGGGGGATTTGGGGGATGGGGAGTTCCCGTTCTCCGAGCTCGGATTGGACGAGGGCCGGGCGCTTGAGCGGCTGCGGGAGTGGAAGGCGGACGGGACGGTCCGGCGTTTCGGCGCGTTCGTGCGGCATCGGAAGATGGGTTTCGCGTTCAACGGGATGACCGTGTGGGACGTTCCCGCCGACGAGTGCGCGCGGGTCGGCGCGGCGTTCGCGGGGCTCGCATGCGTGTCTCATTGTTACGAGCGGCCGCGGTCTGCGGTGTGGCCTTATAACCTTTACGCGATGGTGCATGCCAAGACGGCCGAGGAGCTTGACGAGCGGGTTTCCGAGCTGCGCGAGCTGAGCGGGCTCGATTGCCGCGTGCTCGTTTCGCGCAAGGAATACAAGAAAGCATCGCCGGTTTACTTTAATGAGTTAAGGGGTCGTTTCGTTTAACTCATTTCGCAAAATGAGTTAAACGAAACGACCCCTTAACTCATTTGCGGGAATGGAAGGAGAAGTTTGATGGGACGTGAGAGATCGCGGGCGGATTTCGCGGCGGCGCAGCGCGTGATTCCCGGGGGCGTGAACTCGCCGGTGCGGGCGTTTCGTAGCGTGGGGTGCGACCCCGTGTTCTACGACCGTGCGAAAGGGTCGCGCGTGTGGGATGTCGACGGCAACGAATACGTCGACTTCATCTGCTCGTGGGGGCCGATGATCCTCGGGCATGGCGACGAAGACGTGCTCGGCGCCGTGAGTGCGCAGCTTTCGCGGGGCGTGTCGTTCGGGGCGCCGTGCGAGGCGGAGCTGCGGCTTGCGGAGGCGATCTGCGAGGTCGTGCCGAACGTCGAGCAGGCGCGCATGGTGTCGTCGGGCACGGAGGCCACGATGACGGCGATCCGCCTGGCGCGCGGGTTCACCGGGCGCGACAAGATCATCAAGTTCGCGGGGTGCTATCACGGGCACAGCGACTCGCTGCTCGTGGCGGCGGGCAGCGGGGTTGCGACCTATGGCATTCCCGACACGCCGGGGGTCACGGTGGCGACGGCGGCTGACACGATGGTCGCGCGCTACAACGACCTTGGGTCGGTGCGGGCGCTGTTCGAGACCATGCCGGAGCAAGTGGCGTGCGTCATCGTCGAGCCGGTGTGCGGGAACATGGGCGTCGTCGCGCCGGCCGACGGGTTCCTCGAGGGGCTGCGCGATCTCTGCGACGAGTTCGGCGCGTTGCTCGTGTTCGACGAGGTCATCACCGGCTTTCGTGTGGCGCTCGGCGGAGCGCAGGAGCGCTTCGGCGTGCGCGCCGACCTCTGCACGTTCGGCAAGGTCATCGGCGGCGGATTCCCGGTGGGTTGCATCGCGGGGCCGGCCTCCATCATGGGGTCGCTCGCGCCGGCGGGGCCGGTTTACCAGGCGGGGACGCTCTCGGGCAACCCGGTCGCGATGGAAGCGGGACTCGCGCAGGTGCGCAAGCTGCAGCGGCTCGAAGCGGAAGAGGGGCTTTACGCCGAACTTGAGCGCAAGGGCGCGTTGCTCGCCGACGGGCTGCGCGACGCGGCTGCTGAGGCGGGGCTTGCGGCGTGCGTGAACCAGTTCGGCAGCGTGACGACGCTCTTCTTCGCGGACGGGCCCGTCACCGATTGGGAGAGCGCTTCGACGAGCGACCGCGACACGTTTGCGGCTTATTTCCGCTCGATGCTCGACGCTGGCTTCCTGGTCGCGCCGAGTCAGTTCGAGGCGCTGTTCGTCTCCGCCGCTCATACCAATGACGACATCGCTCGTTTCGTTGAATCTGCTCGTCATGCGCTTCTTGCGCTTATGTCGGAAGCGGAGCGGTAATGCTTCGCGGCTCATATATAATGCCAACCCGTCCCCATCGTCTAGCGGCCAAGGACGCCGGCTTCTCTCGCCGGAAACGGAGATTCGAATCCTCCTGGGGACACCATCTGAATCGAGGTGGCAGCCATGCTGCTCGTCAATAAACGCACGTTGCTCGCGATTGCGGGCGTCTTCTGGTTCGTCGCGGGAGCGAACGTGATGCTCGTCGGGAAGCTTGCTTATCTCGACCTCGCGGTTGACCCGCTCGTCCTGCTGATTCTCGCGGTGGGCACGCTGGCCGTGTTCCTGGTTTTCTTCCTGCGCATCTTCAAACCTTATTCTGCTAAGCATGCCGCGCGGGTCGAAGCGATGGCGCAGGCGCGCGTCTCGGCGCTGCAGTTCATGGACCGCAAGGGCTACATCATGATCGCGTTCATGATGGCGCTTGGGATCGGCCTGCGCTTGAGCGGGATCGTGCCGGGGTGGTTCATCGCGTTTTTCTACGTCGGCCTCGGCGCGGCGCTCGCGCTCACGGGCGTGCAGTTCCTGATCGGCTGGTGGCGCCGCCGATAGCGCTGACGGCGTTTTTGCGGGGACGCGCCAACTCATTTGCTCCGTAGGGTCGCGGCGTTCCCATGAATGAGTGAAACGAACGTTTCGTTTGACTCATTTTGAGCAACGCCACAAGGACTGACGGCGTCGCCGGAAAATGAGTCAAACGAAACGTTCGTTTCACTCATTGTCTTCGCATTATAATGTGGGCGTTATGGTCGGCTTTTGGAGAGGGAGGCGGCATGGCGTTTGACACGAGTAAGGTGAGCCCGCTGGGGTTCGGGTGCATGCGGTTTATCGGGCGCGAGGACGATTCGATCGACATTGCGCAGGTAAGCGAGATGGTCGACGCCTATCTCGCGGCCGGGGGGAATTACTTCGACACGGCGTGGGCTTACCCCAACAGCGAGGCGGCGCTGCGCCGCGCGCTCGTCGAGCGGCATCCGCGCGAGTCTTACTTTATCGCGACCAAGTGCGTGGCCTGGACGCATTGCGCAGGTCCCGAGGACCTGGAGCGGCAGCTGCAGGAGTCGCTTGCGAATTTGGGCGTGGATTACGTCGACGTTTACCTCATGCACAATCTGGGCGGCAACCGGACGGCCGCGTTCGACAAGTTCGACGCATGGGAGTTCGTGAAGAGCGTTAAGGAACGCGGGCTCGCGAAGCACATCGGGTTCTCGGCGCACTGCATGCCCGAGGAGCTCGAGCGGTTCATCGCGGCCTATCCCGAGGCCGAGCTCGTGCAGCTGCAGGTCAATTATCTTGACTGGGATTCGCCGTCGTTCCGCGAGCGCGAGTGCGTCGAGGTCGCCGTCAAGCACGGCCTTCCCGTCGTGACGATGGAGCCGGTTAAGGGCGGCCTGCTCGCCGACCCGGCGCCGGCAGTGCGGGCGATCCTGGACGAGGCGATGCCGAACGACTCCTACGCGACGGCGGCGTTGCGTTTCGCGGCGAGCGTGCCGGGCGTGTTCTGCACGCTGTCGGGCATGAGCGAGCTCGCGCAGGTCGAGGACAACATGCGCGTGTTCGCTGATTTCAAGCCGCTCGACGACGGCGAGCTCGCTGCCATCGGCCGTGCGCAGAAGGTCATGGCCGAAAGCGGCACCATGCCGTGCACGGGGTGCGATTACTGCGCGAAGGTGTGCCCACAGGGCATCGGCATCTCGGGCGCGATGACGGCGCTGAATTACTTCATCAACTTCGGCGATCCCTATGCGGCGAATTATCAGCTCGGGTTCGTCGTGCGCTTCAACAGCGGAAAGAAGATGCCGAGCGAGTGCATCCGCTGCGGCGAGTGCGAGGAAGCATGCCCGCAAAACATCAAGATCTTGGAGTGCTTCGACCGCATTGAGGAGGAAATCGTTCCGTTCTCGCGGAAGAACGTGCTCATGAAGCCATAAGATTTTCGTAGGGGCGGGCCGTCGCCCGCCCGTTTGTTCGGTTGTCGGGCGGGCAAATAGCCCGCCCCTACGGGTGCGTTGGGCGGAGGAGGTCTGGATGCCTGCCATAATCACGCATCATCTGTTCGGCGAAGAGGTTTACGCTGAGCTTGCTTCTGTCGTCGGGACGGGCGAGCGCGAGCGGGACGCGTTCCTGCTTGGCAACATCGGCCCCGACCCGCTGTTCGGCTTGCGCGTCTTGCCGAGTTCGGTGGCTTATCGCGGCATCGGCACGACGATGCATGCGCAGAAACCGACCGAGCTGCTAGCGGCGCTGCATTGGCAATTCGTCGCCCTCGACGGGCGACGCAATCCTGCCGTGGCGGCTTATGCGCTCGGCTTTCTCTGCCATTACCTGCTCGATTTGTCCGTTCACCCGCTCGTGTTCGCGCAGCAGTTTGCCTTTTGCGATG
>ERZ808037.696-NODE-696-length-28037-cov-4.283119_pt1 | contig 28037 bp, 24 predicted proteins | sample MGYA00380190_ERZ808037 | MGnify/ENA primary metagenome ERZ808037 (study PRJEB31490, sample SAMN06133399) | mouse gut metagenome | isolation source: J9 | host: mice | place: China: Chengdu | collected 2015-05 ...
GACGACCGCATCAGGCAGCTGCCGCGGCCGTTTTGGAGATACCTGCTCCATCGACGCATCTTGCCGAAGCGCAAGCACTCGTCGGCGAAGCGCTACGGGTTCATCTGGACGGAGGCGGGTTCTCCGCTCATCGTCGGGCAGCAGGCGCTCGCTGACAAGGTTCAGGCGCTGTTCGACGCTGAGGGGCGCGCGGGCGAGGTCGTGGTGCGCAGCGCCATGAGCTATGGGTCGCCTTCGATCGCCGAGGTGTTGGAAGACATGCGCGCGGCGGGGACCGACCGGCTCGTGCTGTTGCCGCTTTACCCGCAAAGCGCGTTTTCGCCCACGATGGCGGTCGTCGACGCGTTCCGGCGCGCGCAGGATGCGGTTGGATGGCATCCCGAATCGACTGTCATCGACAATTATCACGACGACGCGGGTTGGGTTGCGGCCATCGCCCGGTCGATTCGCGACGTCGGGTTCGACCCGGCGGCGGGCGACCGGCTGCTGCTGTCGTTTCACGCCATCCCGTTAAAGGACGAGCGGGCGGGCGACACCTATCGCGCGCAAATCGCCGAATCGGTCGAGCTGATTGCCGAGGCGATCGGCGTTGCGCCTGATTCGATCGCGGTCGGTTACCAGAGCGTGTTCGGCCCCGACAAGTCGAAGTGGGCCGCTCCGCTGTCGGTCGATTTGCTCGAGGCGTGGCGCGACGAGGAGTGCCGCGTCGTGTTCGCGTGCCCTGGTTTCGCCGTCGATTGCCTCGAGACGCTATACGATATTCCTCACGAGATGGTGCCCGCGCTCGAAGGGGAGGCGGCTGTGCCGAGCGTCGCGCGCGTGGATGGCGACATTCAGGCTGCGTGTAACACGTCGGGGCGGTTCGTCTGGGTGCCGGCTTTGAACGCGTCGGACGAGCATGCTGTGGTCATCAAGGGCGTGCTCGACAAGGTGGTGTAAAGGAGTCTGGCGTCGGCTGCCTGGCGATTGCCGGGTCAAATGGGAGGGGAACTATGAAAAGGGATTATCCGAATCTGTGCAAGCCGATTCGCATCGGGAACGTGACGCTGCGCAACCGCATGTGCTCGGCGCCGCTTGGGGCGACCGACATCGACCGATATGGCACGCCGGGGCCGCGCACGCAGGGCTTTTACGAGCTGCGCGCGAAGGGCGGCGCGGCCGTCGTCACGGTGAGCGAGCTCACGGTGCATCCGGAGACCGACGGTTCGCAGATGCTGAAGCTCAGTTTGAAGACGCCGGGACAGCTCGGCGCGTTTGCCTATGTCGCCGACGCGATCAAGCGGCATGGCGCCGTGGCGAGCATCGAGCTGTCGCATTCGGGGCAATATGCCGGGACCTACATGGTCGACAAGAAGAAGAAAGGCGAGCTGTGCCAATATGGCCCGAGCGACGGCGTGCGGCCGGACGGCTTGCCGGTCAAGGCGCTCACGCGCGAGCAAATCGCCGAGATCGTGGCGGCTTACGCCGAGTCGGCGGGGCTTGCGAAGCGCGCGGGGTTCCAGATGGTCATGGTGCATGCGGGGCACGGGTGGCTGATCAACCAGTTCCTGTCGCCTTACTTCAACCATCGCGACGACGAATATGGCGGGCTGCTCGAGAACCGCGTGCGCTTCGCGCGCGAGGTGCTTGAGGCCGTGCGCGCGGAGGTGGGGCCGGGATTTCCCATCGAGCTGCGCATGAGCGGCTCGGAGCTGTTCGACGGCGGTTATGACCTGGAGGAGGGCTGCCGCATCGCGGAGGCGCTCGAGGACCTCGTCGATCTGATCCACGTGTCGGCGGGGTCTTACCAGTTCGGGTTCTCGGTGACGCATCCGTCGATGTTCCGCGACCACGGTTGCAACGTTTACCTGGCCGCTGAGATCAAGAAGCATGTGAGCGTGCCGGTGGCGACCATCGGCGGCTTGTCGGACCCGGCGCAGATGGAGGAGGTCGTCGCTTCGGGTCAAGCCGACCTCGTGGCGATGGGCCGCGCGCTGCTGGCCGACCCCGAGATCCCGAACAAGGTGATGGCGAACCGCGGCGACGAGGTCGTGCGCTGTCTGCGCTGCTTCGTGTGCATGGCCGAGCGGCCTGTCACGCAGACGCGCCGGTGCGCCGTTAACCCGCGCGTGGGGCGCGAGTTCGAAGGCATGTCGATTGTTCCTGCCGCGCACCGCCGGCGTGTGCTCGTGGTCGGCGGCGGCATCGCGGGCCTCGTGGCCGCATGGGTCGCGGCCGAGCGGGGTCACGAGGTGACGCTCTGCGAGCGGGAAGGGGAACTCGGCGGCATCTTGCGCACCGAGCGGGCCTTGCCGTTCAAGCGCGATATGTTCGAGCTCGGACGGACCTATGCACTGCTTTGCGAGCGTGCGGGCGTTGACATCCGCTTGAACACGGCAGTCGATGCGGCGTTTTGCGACGAGTTCGCGGCCGATGCGGTCATCGTCGCCGTCGGGTCCGAGCCGATGCGGCTTCCGGTTCCCGTCGAGGACGGCGTGCGCGTGCTCTCGATAGACGACCTTTATCTTGACGGAGCGCCTGTCGGCAATGAAATCGCCGTCATCGGCGGTGGATTGACCGGCTGCGAATGCGCGTTGCTCATGGCGCAGCAAGGCAAGCGGGCGCACGTCATCGAGATGCGCGAGGGGCTGGCTATCGATGCGAACATCCGGCATCGGCCCATTTTGCTTGCCGAGCTCGAGGCTGCCGGGGTGGACGAGGTGCTGAACGCTGCAGCTTCGCGCGTGACGAGCACGGGCGTCGTGGTGAGCGAAGACGGTGCCGAGCGCGTGATTTCCGCTGACACGGTCGTGTGCGCCATCGGCCAGCGCTCGCGTTCGGCAATGGCCGAAGAGCTGCGCGATGTGGCCCCTTACGTCCGCATTGTTGGCGATGCCGTGCGCCCCGCCAACATCACGACGGCGGTCTACGAAGCCTGGCACGCCGCATTGGACGTGTGACAAGGGCAGACAACGGGCTATGGGCCCATTGTCTGTTTGGATGGAAACGGGCGATATGCGATGTCAGATTGCGAAAAATGGACGAAAAAAGGCGATGTGCGATGGTTTTTGAGGCTCGACCATCGCACAGCGCGGCTTTTCGCCCATTCGGTTTGCGTTAGCGCGTGGGAACGGCGCGGATGACGGTGCGGGCCACGGCGGTGGCGGCGACGATCTTGATGAGGTCGACGACGATGAAGGGGGCGACGGTCACGGCGAGCGACTGCAGCGGGCCGACGTTGGCGACGGCCATGTATTGCGCCCAGCCGCAGGCATATGCGACGGCGGTGAACACGATTCCGGCCGCGACGCAGGTCGCGAAGTTGTCGATGCCGCGACGGCGCAGCAGCGCGAGCAGGGCAACCGCGAGCGACACGCCGATGAGGTAGCCCCAAAGGAATCCGCCGGTCGGGCCCATGAGCACTCCGATGCCGCCGCGCATTCCCGAGAACACCGGCACGCCGATGGCGCCGAGAGCGAGGTATCCCGCGACGGCTGCGATGGCCTGCTTGGGCTCGAGCACGACGATTGCGAAAGTCACGGCGAACATCTGCAGCGTGAACGGAACGGGGCCGATCGGCACCGTGATCCACGCGGACACCGCCATGATGGCGATGGAAAGCGCAGTGAACGCGATCGCCTTGCTGCGCGACGAGGTTTGGGTGAGTGCTTTGACTTGCGTTTCGGTGGACATGTTGCTGTGCCTTTCTTTGTTGCCGGGCGGGCAATAGCCCGTCCCATGAAATCGCCGGGCGGGCAATAGCCCGCCCCTACGGACTATGTTACCGTGCGGGCAATGGCTCGTCCCTGTGAAATCGCCGGGCGGGCAGTAGCCCGCCCCTACGAAACCCTAATATCAATACTGCGGAGCAGCCTGGTCGTTTTCGAGGCGATGCAGACGACGCAACTCGATGATGATGAACACGAGCGTCAGGATGGTGGCGCACGCGTCGGAGGCCGGGGTGGCGATGTAAATCGCGTCGAGGCCGGTCACGTTGGGGAGTATGCCCGGAAGCACTTCAGGCAGGATGAACAGCATCGGCACCAGGAACAGAATCTGGCGCGACAGCGACAGCAGCGACGACTTCAGCGGTTGGCCGGTTGCCTGGAAGTAATTCGCGCCGACGATCTGGAATCCGACGACCGGCAGCATGAACAGCATCACCTTCAGCGCGAAGATCGTGAACGTCACGAGACCTTCGTCGGTGATGCCGAACATGTTCACGATCTGCTCGGGCCAGATGTGCACGATGGCGAACATGAGCACCGCGATGCCCGTTGCCGCGATGATGCCGTCGCGCAGTGTCTCACGCACGCGGCAGTAAAGCTTCGCGCCATAGTTGAACCCGAGGATCGGCTGGATGGCGATCGATACGCCGACGAGCGGCATGACCGTGAACATGGCGACGCGCATTACGAGGCCGATCGAGGCAAGTGCGTTGTCGGCGCCGACGGGGTGCATCGCGCCATATTTCACGAGCAGGAAGTTCGTGACGAAGCTCACGATGGCTGCGCCGACCTGAGTGAAGAAGCTTGCGACGCCGAGCGCCAGGATGTTGCCGCACAGCTTCCAATTGGCTGGCAGATACTTCGCATGGAGCTTCAGCGGCGCATCCTTCGTGAAGAGGAAGTACCACAGCACCGAAGCGCACGAGCATGCCTGGCCGCAGACGGTGGCGAGCGCCGAGCCCATGATGCCGAGGCCCATCACCATGACGAACAGGTAATTGAACGCGATGCACGCGACCGCGCCAATGATCATCGTCATGAGCGCGCGGTTCGGCGCGCCGGAGGTGCGGATGAAGTTGTTGATGCCGAAGCCGATGCATTGCAGGATATATCCGTAGCAGATGATGCGCAGGAACACCGTCGCGCCCGGGCGCACGTCATCGGTTGCCGACGAGATCGTGAGTAGGAAGTCGAACGCAGGAGGGATCGATGCGACGATGGCGACGATGACCGACAGGATGATCGAGAGCGTCACCGTGTTGCCGAGGACGTGCTCGGCCTCGGCGTGCTTGCCTTCGCCGAGCCGCAGCGCTGCGAGCGCGTTGCCGCCGGCGCCGATGAGCATGGCGATGGCCAGGAACACGGTCATGATCGGCATCGCGACCTGCGTAGCCGCCAGGCCGATCTCGCCGACGGCTTGACCGAGGAACAGCGCGTCGATCAAGTTGTAGGCCGAGTTCACGATCATTCCCACGATGGCGGGAATCGCGAACTCCGTGATGAGCTTGGGGATCGATCCCGTGCCGAGGCGGGCGACTTTCTCGTCGACCTGGCCTTTTTCCGGTGCCATCGAGGCGGTTTCTTCTTTTGCGAGTTGCTTTTCGTCAGACATGTGATTACGTTTCCTTTCCGTTTATCCAACGAGCCAGTTTAGCGGCGAGATAATCGGAATGTAATAGACGTGCACGCGAACCACATACATAATGCGCGGCAAGCGCATCAAACGCCTCGGCCGCCTTTCGCCGCTTGCTTGACCGAATACATTGCGCGGTCGGCGTCTTCTATCGCGGCATCGAAGCCGTCGCGTTCGGTCACCGTCGTCGGCGCGCCGATTGAGATGGAGGGGATGCGGGGGTCGCGGGCGCGTTCGGCGACCAGCAGGTCGTGGAGCGTCGACGCGCTCTCGTCCGTCCATTCGAAGCGCTTCGTCACGATTACGCAGAACTCGTCGCCACCAGTGCGATAGCACGTTCCTATGTTCTTGTAGGCCGTCCGGATGAGGCGGGCAATGAGGACGAGGACGTGGTCGCCATAGGAGTGGCCATAGGTGTCGTTGACCTTCTTGAAGTCGTCCACGTCGATGATGATGATCGAGCACGGCAGTTTTGGATTGTCGACGAACTCGTCGAAGCTATGACGGCTCAGCAGGTTGGTGAGCCCATCGCAGCGCATGAGCATGTCGCTGTAATATGCGAAGAAAAGGACGAGCGCCATTGCTACCGCCGCCCAGCTGGTGTGGATGTTCGGGAACAGGACCTGGATCGCGATCCCGAACATCATGCACATCAGGATGGAGATGATGTTCACGGCGTTGCGCGATTGATACATCCGCCCCGCGCGAATCGACTGCACGACGAGGTAGATTCCCGAAATGGCGACGACGATCACATATATGAAATAGAACGAGCCGCGATGGTAGGTGTTGGTCTCGTCGACCCAGAAGATGAAGCCCCCGAAGATGTTCACGACCTGAATCACCGCATGGACCGCGAGCAAGGCTCCGATGGCGATGTCGGGGCGTTTGTCTGGGAAGATGGCGCGTGCGATCGCGGGCGGCAACGTGGGCGCGAGCGAGAACATCACTGCGGTGAGGACGACGTGGGACTGGCGGAGCTCCGGATGCGTTCCGTTCGTCACGAACGTGATCCAGTCGATGATGTTGATGGAAATGATGACGACGATGACTTGCATGAAGATGTGCCGCTCGTCGCGTCCGATGCTGCGGTTTGCGGCGATGGTGATGAAGCCGGCTATGAGGAACAGCGCGGTCAGCAGCGTAATGCCGGTAAAACCCTGTTGGAGGTCGCTCATTGCGGCAAGTGACATGGCGCTCCGTTCATCGGGAGTGATTCCATTATACCTGGACGGACTGTGGTGCTTGCCGAAACGAGGTCGTTTCTCCCTTGCACTTCTCTATAATGTCGCGGGGAGTTTTCTCCCGCATGATTGTTAACTAGGAGGAAGTTAATGATAAAGATCGGCATCAACGGGTTCGGTCGCATTGGCTCGCAAACCTATAAGGCGGCGCTTGCGTCCGACGACATCGAGGTGGTGGCCATCAATGCGCCGGGGCATCCGGCCTCGCAGGTTGCCTATGTGACCAAGTATGATTCGGTGCACGGGCGTTATCGCCACGACGTGCAGTGGGATGATGAGGCGGGCACCATTTCCGTGGACGGGAAAGTCGCGCGCGTGCTTTCGGACGAGAAATACCGCGACCCGGCGCAGATTCCCTGGGGCGAGCTCGGAGCTGATTACGTCATGGAGTGCACGGGCGTGTTCATGACGCAGGAGAAGGCGCAGGGCCACATCGACGGCGGCGCGAAAGTCGTCGTGATGTCGGGTCCCGCTAAGGACGACACGCCCACGTTCGTGTGTGGCGTGAACTTGGAGGATTATCGCGCGGACATGCAGTTCGTCTCGAACGCATCGTGCACGACCAACTGCGTCGCGCCGCTTGCGAAGGCGGTCAACGACGCTTTCGGCATCGTTGAGGGACTCATGACCACGGTGCATGCATCTACGAACTCGCAGGCCGTCGTCGACTCGTTCACGAAGCGCAGCTGGCGCGGCGGCCGTTCTGTCTATAGCAACATCATCCCGACGAGCACGGGCGCGGCGAAGGCGGTCGGCAAGGTCGTCCCGTCGCTTGCGGGCAAGCTGACGGGCATTTCGCTGCGCGTTCCGGTGCCCGATGTGTCGGTTGTCGACCTGACGTGCCGCCTCGAGCGTCCCGCTCCGTTCGAAGACGTGTGCGCGGCGATCAAGGAGGCCGCTTACGGTCCGATGCGCGGCGTGCTGTTCTATGCGGACGAGGAGGTCGTGTCGACCGACTTCCGCGGCGACCCGCACACATCGATCTTCGATTCGACGGCGAGCCTCGCGCTCAACGACGGCTTCGTGAAGCTGCTCGCGTGGTATGACAACGAGTGGGGCTTCTCGTGCAAGATGCTCGACCTCACGCGCCACATCGATTCGATCCGCAATGCGCGATAATGAGTTAAACGAACGTTTCGTTTAACTCATTTTGGCTTTTCAGGGTGAAAGGAAGCTCATGTCCAACGAAGGTAAATCCGTCAAAGTTCATTACGTCGGGACGCTCGATGACGGCACGAAGTTCGATTCGTCGCGCGACCGTGGCGAGCCGATCGCGTTTACGTGCATGGCCGGGCAGATGATTCCCGGCTTCGATGCGGCAGTCAACGAGATGGAGGTCGGCGAGACGCGCACAGTGAAGATTCCAGCGGCTGAGGCATATGGCGAGTTCGACCCCGCGCACGTTCACGTGATCAAGCTCGAGGAGATGCCGTTCTTCAAGGAGATGCAGGTCGGCCAGCACGTCATGCTCACGATGGCCGACGGTCGGCCCGTTCCCGCCAAGGCGACCGCCAAGGACGAGGAAACGATCACGCTCGACATGAACCACGAGCTTGCCGGCAAGGACCTCACGTTCGAGATCGAGCTCGTCGAGGCTGAATAGCTCGCTTGACATTAACGGGGGCAGGCCCGATTTGCGCGATAAGGTTTCGGTTAAGGGAAATGTTGCGTGCTAATCGGACCTGCCCTCGTTTGCATCTATAATCAACCTTTATGAATGGCAGGAGTGACAACAGGCGCTACCGCATGGCGGAGGGTCGCGTGCGCGACACGGGGTCGATTCTCGATGCGGGGCGTTATGACCGCTCGCGGACTCCCCAAGGCGGCCGGCAACCGGAAGATCCGCGCAAGCAGCACCGCCGCAAGAAGCGGCCGAATCCAGTGCGCAAGCTGATCAACGATTGGTTCGACCGCGTGATGGGCGCCGTCTCCGACGGCTTCGACGAGCAAGACGAGGAATACGAGTCGGGGCGCACGTCGCGCGACTTCGCGTGGAACTCAATCGGTCAGGCTGCCTGGGGCATCGTGTTTCCGGTCTTGACGATCGTGGTGACGCAGCTCGCAGGCGTCGAGCGGGCAGGCATGTTCTCGTTCGCGTTCGTCATGGCGAACCTGCTCTACATCCTAGGGACCTATGGAGTGCGCACCTATCAGGTTTCCGATCTCGATGAATACCATTCTTTCTCCGATTACCAGGTGAACCGCATCGGAACGGTTCTGGCGATGCTCGTGATCGGGCACATCGTCTGCCGCATGCTCGGCTATGAGGGCGAGATGCTCGTTATGTGTGCGGGAATCTTCTTCTATAAGGCGTTCGATGCGCTCGGCGAGGTCTACGAAGGGCGTTTGCAGCAGGTCGACAAGCTCTATCTCGGCGGCGTGTCCCTCGCGTTGCGCTCGATCGCGGCCTTCGCGCTTTACTCGATCGTGCTGCTCGTTACCGGCAATCTCGGCATTGCCGCCGTCGCGATGGCGCTTGGCGCGGGCGCGACGTTCCTGTTCGTCACGTTGCCGCTCACGTTGCTCGAGACGCCGCGCTCGACACCGCTCAACCTGCGTTCCGTGGGGTTGTTGTTCAAGGAATGCTTCCCGGTGTTCCTCGCGTTGTTCCTCTATGCGCTCATCGACAACCTGCCGAAGTTCGTGATGCAGGGCGCGAGCTTGCCTTACGACAACCAGCTTTACTTCAACGCGCTCTATTTCCCGGCGCAGGCGATTCTCATCACGGTGCAGCTGATTTACCGGCCGCTGCTCGTGAAGATGGCCCATGCTTGGGCCGACGAGTCCCGCCGTGCGCGGTTCGACATCCTCATCGTGGCGATGATGCTGCTGATCGTGGCGATTACGGTAATCGGCATCTTGTTCATGGCTTGGATCGGCTTGACGATCATGGGCTGGCTTTACGGCATCGATTTTTGGCCCTATGCGCAATTCGCCTACATCATGCTTGCGGCCGGCGGCGTCACGGCGGCCATCGACTTCCTTTACCAGGTCATCACGATTCTGCGGCGTCAACAGGCCGTCATCGGGCTTTACCTCATCACGTTCGGGTTCTCGCTGCTCGTCCTGATTCTCATGACGACGATGATGCAGCTCGAGGGCGCGGTTGTGGGGTATCTTATCGTCATGGCGATTCTGCTCATTCTGCTTGTGCGCGAATATGTCATCCAGCGGATGAAACTGTCGAGGTCGAGGAGTTATTAATGGGGGATTTATCGAAGCTTAAAGTGGCCGTCGGGCAGCCGGAGCTCGTGGGGGCCGCGCCCTCGCGCAACCTCGCGGTGCGCGAGCGGATGGTCGACATGGCCGTGGAAGCGGGTGCCGACTTGCTCGTGTTGCCGGGGTCGCTGACCGACACGAGCGACGTGCATCTCATCGCGCTCAATGATTCGCGGCTCGACATCGCGGGCAGCGTCGTGCTGCTCGAGGCGGCGGGGGAGAGCTATCAGATCGGCTTGGGCTCCCAGCCGCAAGGATGCGACTTCGCCGTTTACTCCGACATCGAGCCGTGGGCGCTCGCCGCTCCGCCGCGCGCGTCATGGCCGGGCATCGTGTTGCGTCCAGTCGGCATGCATAACGTCGGGCGTAAGGTGCTCGCCTATGACGGCGGCACGAGCGTGTTCGCGTCGGATGGCCAGCTGCTCGCGCGTCTGCGTGACGATTTCGAGGAAGACTTCGCGCTCGTGTCGCTCGCGAAGCCGGGCGATGTGGCAGAGCCGTGCAAGGACAAGCTGCTCGCCGCGCTCGTGAAAACGCTGCGGCGTTTCGACGAGCAGGTGCTCGCCTCGCAACCCCGCTGGCTGATCGGCCTGTCGGGTGGGCTCGACAGTTCCGTCACGGCCGCGTTGCTCACGTTCGCCTTGGGGCCGGAGCGCGTGCTCGGGTTCAACCTGGCGACGGAGTTCAACACCGAGGCGACGAAGGCGAATGCGAAGGCGGTGGCCGATGCGCTCGGCATCGAGCTTCGCGACGGCTCGATTGGCGACCTGGTGGCCGCAACCGAGCTCGTGGCCGGTCAATATGGATATGGTTCCGAGAGCAGCCCCGCGCTTTCCGGGACGGTGCTCGAGAACGTGCAGGCGCGTGTCCGCGGGCATGTCCTTTCCACGTTCGCGGCGCTCGAGGGCGGCGTCGTGGTCAACAACGGCAACCGCGTGGAGGCGGCGTTCGGTTATGCGACGATGTATGGCGACGCGGTCGGCGCCGTCTCGCCAATCGGGGACCTCGTCAAGACGCGCCTGTTCGATTTGGCCCGCGCTATCAACGGGCAGCCCGGCACGGGCATTATCCCCGAGAACCTCCTGCCGCGCGAGACGGTCGATGGATATGACTGGGAGGTCATGCCGTCGGCGGAACTTTCTCCCGGCCAGCACGACCCGATGAAGTGGTTCTATCACGATTGGGTCGTCGAGCAGCTGCTTGACAGCCCGAGCATCGATGCGGGTGCGTGTGCCGTTTTGAGCCATTATCTCGATGACAGGCTGCGCTCGTCCGCCGTCGCTAAATGGGTCCGCTATTACGGGCTCTCGGAGCCCGATGCGTTTCTCGCCGATTTCGACGAGGTCATGCGTGCGTTGCGCAGCAGCGCCTTCAAGCGAATCCAGGCGCCGCCGGTCATCACAGTGGCAAGCCCCGCTTCCATCATGGCCGCTCCTGAGATTCAGGGCGAAGTCGAGCCGTCATTGCGCTATCAGGAACTGCATGCCCGCATCGCGCGGATGTGATGCGGTATCATTGCAGGGAAAACGGCTAGGTTTTGAGGGGGCATCATGCGCACGTGTGACTTGCATGACATCATCGAGGAGATCGAGGCGACATACGACTCGAGCGAGGAGATCTTCTTCACGGACACGAAGCGGCGGATGCCGTCGCGCAACGCGGTCATCGGCATCTTGAAGGACATGCGCAACATCATGTTCCCGGGTTATTTCACCGACGGGGCGCAGACGACGGCCGATGCGCGCTATTTCGTCGGCAACACGGTGCTCGCCGTCGAGGCGAAGATGATCGAGCAGGTGCGCCTGGCGCTCTATTTCCGCGACGGGGCGCAGAAATCGCGCGAGGAGATCGACGAGCGCGCGCGAGAGATTGCCTCGGCGATGCTCTGCAAGCTGCCAAGCATTCAGCGATTGCTTTATAAGGACATCCAGGCTGCATTCGACGGCGACCCGGCGGCGCAATCGAAGGAGGAGATCGTCTATTCCTATCCGGGGTTCTTCGCGATTTGGGTTTACCGTATCGCGCATGAGCTTTACGAGATGGACGTGCCGCTCGTGCCGCGCATCATGACCGAGTATGCGCACAGCCGCACGGGCGTTGACATCAACGCCGGCGCGACCGTCGGTGAATATTTCTTCATCGACCATGCGACCGGCGTCGTCATCGGCGAGACGACGGTCATCGGCGATCACGTCAAGATTTACCAGGGCGTGACGCTCGGCGCGCTCTCGACGCGTGGCGGGCAGCGGCTCGCCGGCGTGAAGCGCCATCCGACGATCGAGGACAACGTGACGATTTACGCGAACGCGTGCGTGCTCGGCGGTGAGACGGTCATCGGCGAGGAATCGGTCATCGCCGGTTCGGCGTTCGTGACCGAGTCGGTGCCGCCTCACAGCCGCGTCGCGGTCGCGAACCAGGAAGTGAGCGTGCGCACTGCGGCAGGGCGTCCTGCTGCCAAGCCGCCGTGCCTGGAGATCATCGAGTAACTGGTTCCGTCCACCTGACGGCGGCCGGCACCGTTGACGCTGCGGCCGATTCTGGCGGCGCATTTGCCCCTTGTTTCGCGCTCGGCGCGGGCCGAAGCCCGCTTGGCGCGAAGGCGGGGCAACTGCACTCGCCAGAATCGCCCTCGCTGACTTACTGCGCCAACCTGTAAACGAAAAGGCTTCATGGAAAAGGTCGTTGCGGACATACTTGATGCACTCAGGGGGCAGGAGAGCCTTAATCCGTCAGAGCTTGATGCCGTTATCAGGCGGCGGTCGGCTGAGGCGCATGATGGGCGGCGCGTGTTCGCGAAGAAGCGCGTTCTGCCGTTCTATTTGGCCGCGCGTGCCGAGGGCGGCGAGCTCTGGCAATCATGGCAGGTCGATGACGGCTTGCACGAGCGGTTTGTGAAGACGCTGCAGATGAAGCCGCGACGCAGCGCTTCGGGCGTGGCGACGGTCACCGTCATCACGAAGCCGTGGCCCTGTGCGAATGCCTGCGTCTACTGCCCGAATGACCCGACGATGCCGAAGAGCTATCTAGCCGACGAGCCCGCATGTCAACGTGCGGCGCTCAACGAGTTCGATCCCTATCGTCAGGTGGCGAACCGCCTGCGCACGCTCGAGCAGATGGGCCATGCGACCGACAAGGTCGAGCTCATCGTCCTTGGCGGAACCTGGCTTGATTACCCGCAGGATTATCGCATCTGGTTCGTGAGCGAGCTCTTTCGCGCGTTGAACGGCTCAACGGGGCAGCGGTCTGCGGTTTCGTTGTCCCGGCTGCAGGAGGAAAACGAGCGGGCGGCGCACCGGTGCGTCGGGCTCGTGTTCGAGACGCGGCCGGACACGGTGACGTCCGAGGCGCTCAGGGAACTGCGTGAACTCGGGTGCACGAAAATTCAGCTTGGGGTGCAGTCCGTTGATGACGGCATCCTGCGCGCCAACGGGCGGCGCGAGACCGTCGAGACAATCGAGCATGCATTCGAGCTTTGCCGTTTGTTCGGGTTCAAGATCCACGCGCATTTTATGGTGAACCTGCTCGGCGCGACGCCCGAGCTGGACATTGCGGGATATCGCATGTTTGCCACCGGCGAGCCGTTCCAGCCCGATGAAGTGAAGCTATATCCTTGCGCGCTCGTCGAGTCGTCGCCGCTCGTCAAGCATTTCGAAGATGGGACGTGGCGGCCCTATTCCGAAAGCGAGCTTGTCGAGGTGCTGAGCGCAAATCTCAAAGACACGCCCGAGTTCATGCGCATTTCGCGCATGATTCGCGACATCTCGTCAGATGACATCCTCGTCGGCAACAAGAAAACGAACCTGCGTCAGCTCGTCGAGCAGCATGTCGCGCCCGAGGCGGCGAGTATCTGCGAGATCAGGTTCCGCGAGATCGGCACCGAGGCGGTCGGCCTCGACGATTTGGCGCTTGACGAGGTTGTCTACGAGACGGGTGCCACCACCGAGCACTTCTTGCAGTGGGTTACGCCAGATGGCAAGATCGTGGGGTTCTTGCGGCTTTCGTTGCCGCATGCCGATGCCGTCGAGCGTTATGGCGACGAGCTGCCCGTCGGTCACGGTGAGGCCATGATTCGCGAGGTGCACGTTTACGGCTTCGCCACCCGCATCGACGCCGATGGCGGCTCCGCCCAGCACCGTGGGCTCGGTCGTGCGCTCATCGAACGCGCAAGCGACATTGCCTGCGAAGTCGGCTACAACCGTCTCAACGTCATCAGCGCCGTCGGCACGCGCGAGTATTACCGCAAACTCGGTTTCGCCGATTGCGGGCTTTACCAACAGAAGGATTTGATTTGACAACACGCCCGTAGGGGCGGGCTATTGCCCGCCCGCCTGGCATGATTGAGGGCGGGCAATAGCCCGCCCCTACAGCGCGGCCTTGATGGCGGCGAGGAAGTCGTCGAATTCCTCGAAGGCGGGGAGGTCGGGGTTGTCGGCCTTGATGGCGTCGGTCGAGCGGAAGAGGAAGCCTGCCTTCGAGGCGCGAATCATGCCGAGGTCGTTGAAGCTGTCTCCGGCCGCGATCGTTTCGAACCCGCATGATTGCAGCGCGCGCACCGTCGTGAGCTTCGACTGCTCGCAGCGCATCTGAAAACCCGTGATCGATTCGTCGTCGGCCACTTCGAGCGTGTTGCAGAACAGCGTCGGCCAGTTGAGTTTCTTCATGAGCGGTTGCGCGAACTGCTCGAACGTGTCGGAAAGGATGACGACCTGCGTGACCGCGCGCAGCTCGTCGAGGAACTCGCGCGCGCCCGGCAGCGGATCGATGGTCGAGATGACTTCCTGGATCTCGCGAAGGCCGAGCCCATGCTCGCGGAGAATATCGAGACGGAAGCGCATGAGCTTGTCGTAGTCCGGCTCGTCGCGCGTGGTGCGCGATAGCTCCGGAATCCCGCTCGCCTCCGAGAACGCAATCCATATCTCGGGCACGAGCACGCCTTCCATGTCAAGGCAAACGACGTTCATTGCAACCTCCCCGTCAAGTTGTTGATGTGCCTATAGATTACAATAGCCGCAACGGTTCCAGGTGAGATTTAACAGGAGGAAACGTGTTTGGGCTGAAAACGGAGGCGGCGTTCGATTCGGCGCATTTCCTGACCGATTATTACGGCAAATGCGAGAACCTGCATGGGCACCGGTGGCGCGTCGAGGTGACGCTCGGGGCCGATGAGCTGCAGGCCGAGGGCACGATGCGCGATATGGTGCTCGACTTCGGGGTTTTCAAGAAGGCCGTGCGCGCCCTTGCCGACGAGCTCGACCACACGTTCCTCGTGGAGGAAGGGTCGCTTGCGCCTGCGACAATTGCGGCCCTCGAGGCGGAGGGCTTCTCGCTCACGGTGCTCCCGTTCCGCACGACTGCCGAGAACCTCGCGCGCTACCTCTTCGACCGGCTTGTCGCCGACGGTTTTCCCGTCGTCGAGGTGGAGGTCGACGAAACTCCCAACAACCGTGCGTTTTACCGGGCATGATATGCGTCCGGTCGACGGCTTCTGAAGGTGAAGCGCATGGATAACGGCACAATCGAAGCGCTCCGTGAGTTGAACAATGCGTTTTATCGAGCGCACCACGAATCGTTTTCGGCATCACGCGGGGGCGCGTGGCCGGGATGGGAGCGCGTAGTCGGGCATCTCGAGCGGGGAAGGTTGCTCGATGTTGCGTGCGGGAACCTGAGGTTCGAGCGCTTCCTTGTCGAGCGATTCGGTGCGGGGGCCTTCTCCTTCACGTGCCTCGACTCGTGCGTGGAGCTCGTTTCCGATTGCGCAGGGGTCGAGTTCGTCGAATGCGACGTGCTCAAGACGCTCCAGACGGCGGAGGCGATGCCCGCGGGGTTCGATGCGGCGGTTTCGTTCGGGTTCATGCACCACGTTCCATCGCGTGAGCTGCGCGCGATGCTTTTGCGGCAGCTGGTCGAGAGCGTTCGGCCGGGCGGTGTCGTGGCCGTGTCGTTCTGGCAATTCATGCAGGATGCGAAACTTGCCGAGAAAGCTCGCGCGACGACGGAGCGCGGCTGCGCCGAACTCGATCTGGCGCTCGAGGACGGGGATTACCTACTCGGCTGGAACGAGGCCGCGGGGGCCTATCGTTATTGCCATGATTTCAGCGATTCGGAGATCGACGGGCTGGCGGCAGGCGTCTCAGACGCTGCCGATGTCATCGACCGGTTCAGCGCAGACGGTCGAAACGGCGCGCTGAACGGTTATGTTGTTCTCCGTCGGCGGTGAGCAGCTGCACGTTCGCGGTGATTAACGCGACGGAAACAAGGCGGTTGGATAAGCTGTCAAGATGAGGCACGTAAGCGAGGCGAGTAACGAGAAGAGGAGACTCCTATGACCAAGAACTACTTCGACCTCAAAGATCAGGTGGCCATCGTCACGGGCGCTTCGGGCGGCCTGGGCGTGCAGATGGCCAAGGCGCTTGCGAACCAGGGTGCGAACATCGTCGTCATGGCGCGTCGTCAGGAGAAGATTGATGCCGTCGCCGCTGAAATCGCCGACGAGTTCGGCGTGAAGACGCTCGCCATTCGCTGTGACATCACCGACACGGATAACGTTAACGCTGCGGTCGCCGAGACGCTCGAGAAGATGGGGCGCATCGACATTCTCATCAACAACGCGGGCACGGGCGCGGTCGCGCCGGCCGAGGACATTACCGACGAGCAGTTTGCCAACGAGATGGACATCGACCTGTTCGGTTCGTTCAAGGTCGCGCGCGCAGTTGCCAAGCAGGCGATGATTCCGGCGAAGTATGGCCGCGTCATCAATATCGCCTCGATGTATGGCCTCGTGGGCAACAAGATCGCCGGCTCTGCGCCTTACCATGCCGCCAAGGGCGGTGTCGTCAACTTGACGCGCGCGCTTGCGGCCGAGTGGGGCAAATACAACATCACGGTGAATGCGATCTGCCCGGGTTATTTCTACACACCGCTCACGAAAGAGACGCTCGATAGCGACTTCTTCCAGGAGAACGCGAAGGTGATGATCCCGATGGAGCGCTATGGCAACGAAGGCGAGCTCGATTCCGCCGCCGTGTTCCTGGCTGCTCCCGCGAGTACCTATGTCACGGGCATCATGGTTCCCGTCGATGGTGGCTATACCTGCATGTAATAGGCCGAAAAGACTTGCATGGAGGCCGTCCTTCGGGACGGCCTTTTTGTATAATTAACGGGATATCAAACAAAGGGGATGTTTTGAAGAACAATCGGGTTTACATGCAGGTCGATGCAATCGACAAACGTGAGGATTTCTGCCTTTGGTATGCCGATGGCAGTGAGTTCCTGACGGTCAAATCGGACTGGTCCAAGGAAAACGACAAGGTCGAGATTTACACGCGCATGGGCGGGCAAGGCGCGCGTATCAAGTTCGATCCGAACTCGCTTGTTTATTTTGTCGGCGTCGAGCGTTACGAGTATGAGCTGCACACCTACACGATCTTCGAGCATTACTTCTTCAAAGGCATGCTTTGGGACATCCGCGGAACGTTGCAGGAGCCGCCGCTCGATTTCCGCAACGAGGGCACCGGCAAGCTCGACGTGCGCATCGGCCGTGTGAAATTCCGCGACAAGGGGCCGTGCTTCGAGATCAAGGTGAAAGACATCTCCAAGTTGCGCATCGCCGCTGCCTGCGTCATCGCGATGGCCATCAAGGAGAGCTGGAAGGGCAAGAGCGAGGGCGAACCTGTCGAGCAGAAGGGCCTCGCGAAGCTGAAAGACCGTCTCACGACGAACAAGGGGCTGACTTACGAAGAGGTTCTCGCCCTGAAAGAAGCCGACAAGCCAGTCGTCAGGCAGCTCTAAGCAAGCGTTACGCCGCTTCCGGGGGTGAGACAACGGGGCCGGGGCGTATTGTCTCACCCCCGGCGCTGTTGCCAAGATCTATTCGATCTCGCCGTTCTTCCAGGCTTCGAGCGTCTCGCGGGAGATGCCGGTCGATTGGCGGAGGCCGTCGATCTTGCTTTTCTTCTGTGACGCGTGCATGAACATGATGCCGCAGTAGCCCGCGACCACCATGGCGACGATGTAGACGACGGCGCGGATAACCGTGTTCGTTTCCTCGATGATGCCGAGCTGGTAAGTTAGCAGGTTGTAGGTGAAGAACACGAGCGCTGCCACGCCGATCGAGACAACGCCGAGAATTCTGTCGCGGCGCCTTTTGGCCTCGAGCTCGTCGATTTGCTTCAGCGCGACGCGCTGCTTTTTGGAGATCTTTGCCATCGTGAAACCTTTTCAAGTGCCTTGTTCAAATTACCTGTTCCAGTATAAAAGAATCCCCCGCGTTATGCGGGGGATTCTTTTTAGCAAGTGTCTGCTTGCAGCAGCCGAGTTTACTTGCTGTTCTTGATCTGCGGAGTCGCGAAGATGAAGAAGTAAACGAACGGGAGCAGCATGCCGATCGTCATCAGCGGCAGAGCCATATCGCTCTTGGCCCAACCATTGACGGCGAGCGGGCAAACGATGCAGAGGACGAACAGGATGGCCGCAACGACCATCATGATGCCGAACTGAGCCGTGCCAGTGTCGGACTTGTCCTCCGTCGTCGCCTCTGCAGCCAGCTGGTCCATCGTCTTGCCGCCGGTCTCACGCACGAACAGAACCGTGCAGATGAAGCCGAGCAGGAACGGAACGATGAGGACGAGCACGACCATCGACCAGTTCGTGGTGCCCTCGGCCGTCTGGAACATCGCAGCAGCGGCGATGGCGCCCAGGACGATCGAAGAACCGGAACCGCCGAAGCGGGCGAACGCCTGGCACCAAGCAACGCCAGTGTTGCGCAGCGCGGTCGGATAGCTCTCGGGCATCAGCGGCTGAACGGCCGTGATGGCGTAGTTCAGGCAGAAGCCGAAGAGGAGCATCAGAACGACGCACAGAGCCATGTTGTTCGGCTGGACGAGCATCGAGCACAGAATGATGGCGACGATGCAGGCAATCCAGGAACCGGCGAGATTCTTCTTACGACCGATGCGGTCGGAGACGAAGCCCACGGAGATGTTCGACAGGATGGCCGCGAAGTTGTTCCACGTCTGCAGGTTCGTGGAGTCAGCAGCAGAGTAGCCGACGCCCTGGAACCAGGTCGGAATCCAAGCGTTCATGCCGTAGACGCAGAACTGGCCGACGAAGTAGGTCGTCCAGATAGCCGCCGTCGCGACGATGTACTTCTTGGAGAACAGGACGTTCGGGCCGACGTTCGCCGGTTTCGGCGGAACGACGAGCAGGTTCGGGTCGAACGTGTGCTCACCGAACTCGGCATGGCTCTTGGCCAGCTGCTTCAGGGCCTCGCACGCCTTCTCCTTCTGGCCGCTGTTGGCGAACCAGTGCGGGGTCTCCCTCATGAGGAAGAACAGCGCGATGCCGTAGATGATCGGCAGAGCGCCGATCAGGTAGCAGAGGCGCCAGTTCTCGCAGAACGTGACCGTCGTGCCGTCCGGACGCAGGGAGGCAGCCGTAACAACGGAGCCGTCCGTGAAGCCCGGGATCATCGACACGGGGTTCGACGCGATCGGGTTGCCGATCAGGCCAGCGAGCACCCAGCCGGCGACCATGAAGGCCATGCCGAAGGTCACGAACACGCCACGGTGCTGAGACGGGATGGTCTCAGAGAAGCAGGTCGTAACAACCGGGATGCAGGAGCCGACGCCGAAGCCGGCGATCAGGCGGAAGGCCGCGAAGAAGTAAACGTCGTTCGCGAACGCCTGCGGCAGCGTGAAGACGCCGTAGAAGAGAACGGCGATCGTCAGCATCTTCTTACGACCGATGCGGTCGGAGAGGATGCCGCCCGTAGCGCCGCCGAGCACCATGCCCAGCAGGCCCCACGTCGTCAGAGAGCCCATGAGGGCCGAGTACTGCGGCTGCAGCGCCATCTTGCCAGCAGCGTTAACCTGGAACGCGTCGGGCCAGAAGGTAGCGGCAACGTAAGAGTTGGTGACGTTGATGACCATGAAGTCATAACCGTCGAAGATGTTAGCGAGACCCAGCAGAACGAACATCAGCCAGGTGTGACCGTTAATGCCGAGGGCGTCAATGACCTCGGATACGGTGAATTCTTTACCGTCCATCAATCCCTCCTTTAAAGGATCATCCAATGACCGGCCGGGAGACAGAGAACCAGACTCGCCCGACCGAGGACCTAAGTCCGCACCGCAGTGGCAATACCGGGGAACCTTCTTGATGCAGGAAAATCACGGACGCATTCGCATTCATGACTTACGGATGCCTCCGTATTTTGAGCCGTCCCCTAAACAGCTATCCTGCGAACTCAAGGGCGTTGCCGGAAGAAACGACTGCGGGACCCCTCCTTTCAGTGTTCTCTCCCCTTTACTTGCCCACTTTTGCCTGATGAATGGTGCCTTTCAGGCGGTCAGTGGCGCATTTGCAGGTTCCTACATGAAACCTACAAATATGAATCATAGCACAACGATTGCTTATACAACCCCTTAAGTGGGCACTAATAGAAGTTTTTAGGGAAGCCCTACTATATATAGTAGGCAGATGGGATGGGGGGTAAACGGACATGCGCGAAAGATCTTTTGAAGCCATGCTGCCGCCTGATTTTGTCGTTCGGAGAAAAATCACGAAAAAATAGTTGCAATGTGATTATAATAGTCCACTGTGTAAAGACGCTCCAGTAGGGGTGGGGTGTCTAACTAGGAGGCTTCGACCGGCGAGAGAGCTTGGTCGGAGATGAATGAACTAGGAGGTTCAACATGTGCTTTAGGCCTGATTCCGCCGGTGGCGGCGGTCCGATGAAATGCCCCGAGTGCGGTAAGCCGATTCAGATGATGGCTGGCATTCAGCTCGACAAATGCCCGTTCTGCAAGTGCGACTTCACGCCGTACCTGAACGGCGAGAAGGAGCTCCCTGGTCAGGGCGGCGGCGCTCCGGCTGCTCCCGGTGCCCCGAAGGCTCCCGGTGCCCCGAAGGCTCCCGGCGCTCCTGCGGCCCCGAAGGCTCCCGGCGCGTAAGCTACTTTTTTATAGTAGGGTTCAAGAGGCAGCTGCTTTCGTGGCTGCCTCTTTTCGTAGAGGCGGGCAATAGCCCGCCCGCCAACCATGGCAGATGGGCGGGCAATAGCCCGCCCCTACGAAGGGGGACGGCTGCGTTATATTCTGGTATGCTTGCACAGTTGTTTATTCGCGCGAGAAGGAGTTCGCTAGATGAAGCTTGGTTCTAAAGTCAAATTGCTCTATACGGGCACGCTTGAGGACGGCACCGTCTTCGGCTATGCGAAGCCCGAGGAGCCGATGGAGTTCCAGACGGGGCTCGAGCTCACCATCCCCGGTTTCGAGAAGGAGATCCTCGAGATGTCGCAGGGGGAGAAGAAGACGTTCACGCTTGATGAATATGGCGCCTACGGCGAATACCTCGAAGATCTCGTCGAGACTGTGCCGGTCGAGCAGGTTCCGCTGAAGAACGTTGAGATCGGTAACCGCATCTGGTTGGCTGGCGAGGACGGGGAGAAGTTCCCGGTCACGATTCTCAACATCACGGGCAAGGAGATTACGTTCGATATGAACCATCCGCTTGCTGGCAAGTCGTTGACGTTCGAGGTCGAGATCCTCGAAGTCGAGGAGCCCGAGGGTGATTGGGAGCCGCCTAAGAAGCACGACGGCATGGAGTACGTCAATCAGCTCATGTAGTCACCCGTTTCAGGTTAGTTTAAGACGACGCCTTCCCGCAAAGGGGGGGGGCGCCGTCTTCTATTTGAGCCCGTAATGGCTGATAAGGCTTTTGCCGAAGGAGTATGAAGGGGTACGAGGGGGTTACTATTCTCAAAATAGATTAATATGTGAAGAAAAATGACAACTTTAGTCATGTTTAACGCTGCTAGAATTGATTCCGCTGACGCGAGAGTGCGTCCTTTATCTTGGAAGGGACGAGGAATCGGTCAGTAATTCGTAAGGGAAGCGAGGAGAGGCAAGCATCTGAGCTGATTTGCATGGCCAAATTCATCCCAATCTCACACTGATGGTGTTAACCCGGGTGTTAGTCCGGGATGAAGGGGAGGGTCAGAGAATCGATTCAGGTGTCTCGCAAGCAAGGACGAAGCCGGTTTTCCCCTAGAACCGGAATCGGAGAGGCAAGCAGTGCTAATCGGAACTTCCGAGGGTAAACGAGAAAAGGAGTAACAGTATGGCTTATTCCAAGGAGTGGCGTACCGAAATGCCCGACGGTACAATCGTCACCCGATCCAACACGTGGTCTCCTCCGGGATCTCACCCGGTGGGATACGGCGTCAAGATTGTCACCAAGGACAATAAGCTGATCCGTATCGAGGGCGACGACAACAACCCGATCACCACGGGTCGTGTCAATGCGATGAACCTCGCGCTGCGTGAGTACACGCATCACCCGGATCGCATCATCTACCCGATGAAGCGTGAAGTCGCTGATCGCGGTAAAGACAAGTGGCAGCGCATCTCTTGGGACCAGGCGATCGAGGACATCGTCGCGAAGGTCCGTTATTTCTGGGAGACCTACGGCCATGAGTCCATCGTCTGCTTCGGTGGCACCGGCCGTGAGGCTTGCATTTACTACTACGCCCTGACGTTCTCCGTCCTGCAGTCGCCGAACTGCTGCTACACGCAGTCTGGCTGGTCCTGCTATGGTCCGCGCTGCTCGATTTCTGACTACGTCCTCGGCGCTGGTTACCCCGAGCTCGACTACGCCGGCCATCTGCCCGGTTCGTACGACGACCCGCGTTACACGCTGTCGAAGTACGTCGTCGTCTGGGGCAAGGAGCCGCTGCCTTCCAACGGTGACGGTTTCTTCGGTCACTGCCTCGTCGACATGATGAAGCGTGGCACGAAGATCATTTCCGTTGACCCGCGCGTGACCTGGGTTGGTGCCCATGACGGCAACATCAACGTTCAGGTTCGTCCGCAGACCGACACCGCGTTCGCTCTGGGCGTCATGAACCTGATGTTCCAGAACGACGAGTATGATCACGAGATGGCTGAGAACTGGATCTTCGGCATCGACGAGCTCAAGGAGCGCGCGGCTGAGTATCCGGTCGAGAAGGTCTCCGAGATCACGACGGTCGACGTTGAGACGATCAAGAAGGTCGCTCACATCATCGGCACCGAGCGCCCGATCGGCTGGGCTTGGGGCCTCGCGTTCGACCAGAACAAGAATGGCGTGCAGCTGTCCCAGGCGATGATCCTCCTGGCCGCTCTGGCTGGCTCGATCGACTCGCCCGGCGGCCTGACGCTTGGTCCTCCGTCCGCCCTGCTCGGCAAGTGGCGCATGGAGCAGCGTGGCGCGATGTCCGACGACATCTGGCAGCTCCGCATCGGCGCGGCCGAGTGGCCGGGCCTGTCCACCGGCATGGCGACGACGCAGCCGGACGAGACGCTGAACACCATGGAGACGAAGCAGCCGTATCAGCTCCGCATGGCTTGGTTCAACTCCTCCAACTTCCTGGCCCCGACGTGCTCGGCTCAGCCGAAGCGTTGGCACAAGGCGCTGCTCGAGTCCATCGAGTTCTGCGTGGTCCAGGACCTCTGGATGACCCCGACGGCCATGGCTGTGGGCGACTACTTCCTCCCGATGAGCACGTGGGCTGAGCATGACGGCATCGTCCTCACGCACTATGGCCGCAACACCGTGTTCATGGGCCCGATGAACAAGGCTCTGCAGGTCGGCGAGTGCATGTCCGACATCGAGGTTTGCCTCATGTTCGGCTCGAAGCTCACGCCGAACTGGTGGCCGTGGCTCGACACCAACTGGATGCCGGGCGACCGCGAGAGCGGTGTCGTCGATCGCACCGAGCTCGACAAGGCTGTCGACAAGTTCTTCAGCGATCAGCTCGCTGAGCTCGACATGGACTTCAACGACCTCCGCGAAGAGGGCCTGTATCAGCCCGGCGCGCATGGCTTCGAGTACAAGAAGTACGAGAAGGGCCTGCTGCGCTTCGACGGCGAGCCTGGCTTCAACACGATCACTGGTCAGATCGAGGCCAACTCGATCCTCTACGCCTCCTGGGGCGAGGATCCGCTGCCGTACTACGAGGAGCCGAACTACTCGCAGGTCAGCCGTCCGCAGGACGCGGAGAAGTACCCGCTGATCACGACGACCGGTTCTCGTCGTTACAGCTCCTTCCACTCCGAGCATCGTCAGGTGCCTTCGCTGCGCCAGATCGATCCGTGGGCGTGGGTCCAGATTCCGCCTGAGACCGCCAAGGAGTATGGCATCACCGAGGGCGACTGGGTCGAGGTTTACAACATGTTCGGCGAGGCTCGCTACAAGGCCGAGATCACGCCGGTCCTGAAGCCGGGCATCATCAACTGCGCTCATGGTTGGTGGTATCCTGAGCAGGACGGCGAGGAGCCGAACCTGTTCGGTGTTTGGAAGTCCAACACCAACAGCCTGATCCCGCATCAGAACATTGGCAAGCTTGGCTTCGGCGCTCCCTACAAGGGTGTCATGTGCAACATGAAGCGCGTCCGCAGCCTCGACGAGGATTAATTGAAGGGGGAAGATCTTAATGGCAGACACTCAATACGGCCTGCTCGTTGACTACACTTACTTCTCCGGCAATCACGCTGCTGAGATTGCCTGCAAGGAGGAGCTGGGTCTCCCGCTTGAGCAGTTTGGTATCAAGGAAGTCGAAGTCGGCCCCTTCCGCAAGGGCGAGGGTGACACGGGTGATGCTTGGGAGTGGTTCTACATTCCTTGCCCGACGTCCATCTTCTCCGAGCACTGGGGTGCCGGTGGGGACAAGGCCGGTCAGCGTCCGCTGGCTGTCCAGGTCGAAGAGTCCGCTTCTCTGTACTACGGTACGCTTGACGAAATGTTCGCCAAGATGCAGGAGTTTGACCGTCCGACCGTCCTGTTCCGTCTCTAGTACTGTGTGATAGACTTGGGTGCAGCCGTCAACCGGCGGCTGCACCTGAACCTAAAGGAGGGACATACATGAACAAGGAAGAGCTTTTGGCGCTCGACAACAGCGAGATCGCGGCGAAGCTGAACGAGCTCGTTGGGGCCGGCAAGTCCAAGGACGACGCCCTGGCTGAGCTCGAGCTGACGCAGGCTGACCTTACCAAGCAGAACATCTTCTGGGTCAAGGACAAGTTCCTGGCTCGCGCTTGGTCTGGCTACACCAGCACGAAGCGTTCCGGCAACGAGTACGCCCAGGAGGGCGACGGCTGGCGCGGCGACGACGTCAAGGACTTCAAGGGCCGCGAGGTGCCTTGGTAGGATTTGGCGGCAAGCCAACTTGCTGACGGGGGCGGCTTCGGCCGTCCCTTTTTTGTGGCTTTGCGCGGCGGAGAGTCTTTTCTGACAGGGTGGCAACGTTGCCCCCTCCCGCTGTCTTATTTGTTCCTGGATTGCTATAATGCTTCAGGTATGTATTGCCCGAAGAGAAAGGTGGCTGGGTTCATGGCTACTGAAGAAGAAATTGCGGCCGAAGGCCGTCTTTCGGAAGAACAAGAGGACATCCTCTACAACATCGCCTTGCGACAGGACGAGCTCGGTCGTGAACCGACGAACGTTTTGCTGTCGAAGATCGAGAACGATCCGGTGTATCAGGGAATGTTCGATCGCGAGGTGCTGACGTATCAGGTCTACGATCATGGTAATCCTGATGTGCCCAAAGTCGCGAGCCTCATCGTGACGCTCAAGGGCATGCGCTATTGCATCATGTATGGCGATGAGATCGAGCCGCGTCGTCGGTTTGACACGTCTGGTCGTTATCGCGGCTAACACTTCGTTTCATTGTTCGCAAAACCCCTGGCGGGATAAAGCGTCGGCTTGGCTTCGCTTTGCTGCAGAATCGCCGACACTTCACCCCACCAGGGGTTTTGCTGCATTGTCTTACTTTGCAAATGTGGGATAAGCGGACTCGAGGTTCTTGCCTCGTCCTGATATCGTCTGTCAGGGTCGGTGATAGCCTGCCCTTGCGGGTGGAACGACGTGCGCGTAGTAGAATGAACGCGAGACGATAGAGAAGGCGGGTAGGCTTGGCTATTGGGGATGGTGTTTCGGCTATCGCGTCGCTGGCGGTGACGTTCGGGGGGTTTTCTCCGACCGCCATGGACGGCGTGGCTGCGACGCGGGAGCATATCGAGCGCATCGAGGCGATGCACGCCGAGCTCAAGGCGGCTGCGGCGCGTAGGCGCGAGATTGAGATGGCGCGGGCGTCTGCGCCGAAACGGTTTTCCGACGATGAGGGGATGTCTTGGACGTATGTCGTTCTAGACGAGGCGTTTGTTCGCATTGACCGCTGCAAGCGCGAAGTTGCGCGAGTCGTCGTTCCAGCTGAAATCGACGGGCTTCCCGTTCGGGCCATCGGCCCCGACATCTTTAACGAGAGCGAAATCGTCACTGAAATTATCTGCCCTGACTCGGTCGAGTCCATTGGCGCGTGTGCGTTTCGCGCATGCAGGAATTTGAAGCGCATCGTGTTTCCGTCAGGGCTTGCCGTGTTCGCGGGATCTTGGCTGCAGGGTTGCGAGTCAATCGAGGAGATTGTGCTTCCCGGGCAGCTTGATGTGATTTCAGCTGCTGTGTTCGAGAATGCGAGCTTGCGACGGTTGTATGTCGGCAAGGCGCTTATGGGCGTCAAACCCGGGGCGTGTGAGAAGACGCATCTTGACGTGTTTGACGTGGCGGAAGAGAATCCGTTTATTTGGACAGACGGCAATGCGATCTATTCGAGCGATAAGAGTAACCTGATCGCGCTTGTGCGGCCTGTCAAGTCATATGCGATCGCGGACGGGTGCCGCACGATGTCGAAGAAGGCATGCATGGGGATCCACGCGCTCGAGAGCGTCAGTCTGCCTAATTCCCTTGTCGAAGTCGGCGAGTTCGCGTTCGCCCATACGGACCTTGTCTCGGTCGAGGTGCCTGCATCGGTCAAGGAGATTAAGCCGAAAGCGTTCTATTGGTGCAAGAAGTTGCGGAGCGTGGCGCTCCATGAGGGGTTGCGGGTTATCGGGGATTCCGCATTTGCGGAGTCGGGCCTCGAGGGACTCGTCGTTCCTGCGAGCATCGAGCGGCTCGGGTCGTCTGTCACGCTGAACTCAGCCGTCGTGCATTCGGGCCCCGATTCGACGTTCTCGATCGATGCGGCCTGCCCGTCGTTGTTCTTCGATGGGGAAGGGGGGCTTTACCGGCGCGAGGACGATGGCATCCATTTGATTCAGCTCATAGACCGGGAACTGGACGAATATACGGTGTTTCCGGGCACTGCGTTCGTCGATGACCACGCGTTCGCGTTCCATGGCGCTATCGAGCGGGTTGTTCTGCCTGAGGGCGTGCGTGAGATTCGCGCGAGCGCGTTTCGCGTGTGCGGACGGCTGCGCGAGGTGACGATTCCCGAGTCACTCGTTTTCATTGGGAAGGAGGCGCTCCTCGACACAAACCTGGAGGCGATTTACCTGCCTGCGGGGTTCGATGAGCTGAGCGAGGATGCGCTCGTCACGGCGGGCGCGCATCGGATGGGCGAGCCACCGTCGCTTCGTTGCATCGTCGTTCACGAGGACAATCCGCGCTATTACGTTGAATCGGGGATGCTTTGCCGGCGCGGCGATGCAGGTGGAGGCGACAGGATCATTGTCTTCAACGATGATGTCGCAGATGTGGTCATCCCTGACTCCGTGACGTCGATTGCTCCGTTCGCATTCAGCAACGCGCGCGGGGTCAAAACGATCTCGATTGGACCGAACCTGGAGCTGATCGGAACGGGTGGACTCGCGACCTGGAGCTATATCGAGATCATTCACATCGAGCTCGGAGAGCCTATTGAGGGGCGCAACGTCTTCGACGTGCGGTTCCCTGACACGCCGCGGTCGAAGCACGAGATCGCGAATTCGCTTGGAGGGTCGACTTGGGTGAACGTGCCCGAGATTTACCGGCATTACGACAACTGCTTGGCGCATGCGCATGATTACCACAACACGGAGCGGAACGAGACGTCGGCTTATGAGCAGGCGCGGCTCATCATGGCGCGTTTAAAAGATCCCATTATGCTGACGTCCATAAACCGGTCGTTGTTCGAGCGGCTCATCCGCGAGCACCTCGTCGAGATCTGTGTTGACGTGGCGCGGCACGACGACCGCGCAGTTGTTGACGATTTGTGCGATTTCGGGTTCTTGAACCGTGATAATCTGGAGAACGTCATCGTCGAGGTCGGGCGTTTGCAGGATGCGGCGATGTCGGGCTATCTGCTTGAGTTGAAGCGCAGGCGCTTCGGGCGCGCTGCATTCGATTTTGATTTGTGAGGCGTGGGGTTGGTGATGCGCCCGC
>ERZ808037.697-NODE-697-length-28026-cov-5.560020_pt1 | contig 28026 bp, 25 predicted proteins | sample MGYA00380190_ERZ808037 | MGnify/ENA primary metagenome ERZ808037 (study PRJEB31490, sample SAMN06133399) | mouse gut metagenome | isolation source: J9 | host: mice | place: China: Chengdu | collected 2015-05 ...
CAAATCCAAGGCCAAACCTGCGCCTTGTTTTTTAAGAATTTTCAGGGTTTGTGTATTGTTCAGTCTTTAATTTTCAAAGTTCAATTTGTTTATTCTCCCTTTTTGATTATCCGCTTTTTAGCTTTTCAATCTTTCAGGAGCAACTCATTCATGATAACATAGCATCTTGAATTTGTCAACAGTTTTTTTAATTTTTCTTTACTTTTTTCTTTCATCTGCCGTTTTACATCAACAGCGTATTAGATGATATCACAATCTCTTTCTTCTGTCAAGCATTTTTTAACTGTTTTTTCTGTATTTTTATCAGTCATAAACAGATAACTGCAAATGAAAACCACCTGTTTCAAGCGGTGGAAATCCAATATAGCATAATCCTTTCGCTTTGTCAATATGTTTTTCATGTTTTGATCCGCATTTTTTAATTTCTTTATAGCAAATTTTAAGTTTTATTCTCAGCTTCCGCATCTACTTTCTCCGGCTACTTCCAAAGAATGCTTAGAAAAAACTGTGAAAGCAGGTTATTATGGTAGAGCCAGGCAATCCACGGTGTTTGCTCTATGCTGCTTAAAATATAATTTCCCCAATCCGTACTGACAAATATATTTAACGCAAGGCAGGCAACCCAGAAATAGGAGAGTGCCATCATCACACCAAGTACAGCGCCCGCAATCTGATTCAGCCCGTAAAGAACAGGAAGCCGTGCGATAAGGTTCAGACATCGGCTTAATACGTGCAGTCCGACATTCATTGTTATAAATAACAGGACAAATGCCAGAGCATTGATGATTCGCCCGGCAAGAAAAGATGCTATGTAATCGATAAATCCATCCACCCCCAGAATCCGGTAAATTTCTTCATTATTATTTTCTACTAAAATCTGTTTAACAGACTTTGGCAATGGCATTTCTTCAATGGCTGCCCGCTGCTGCGCCGGCAAATTCATGTTTCCGGTTATCCCTTCCAACCCGATTGCCTCTTCCAGGCTTTCCTGCATCCACTGCTGAATTCCTGTATTCTCTTTCAAAAATGCTGTCAGCGGCGGCATTGCCATGCGGACGGCTCCCAGGGAGAGAAGCAAAGCTGCCATAGATACGGTCAGGCGCAAAAATCCCCGATAATGTCCGTAAAGGGCCATCCCCACCAAATAAGCACCCATAAGAAGGGAGAGCCAATGCCCCTGCAATACTTCCACAATTTCCATACCTTCCTCCAATCTGTACATGTTTTTATCTGACCTGATTTTCCGTCAGAACATTAATATTACGGTTCACATGCATTCACTGCAGCCAGAAGCCGTATGCTTCTTTTCTGCATTGCATATAAAGAAAAAAGCCGCGACAATCATAGAAAATGCCGGGCAATTTATCTTTTGATTCATCAAATACTTTTTGGCAAATAAGAGAAACAAGCAAACGTCTTCTGCTGCTTTTTTATTTCGGATAACTTCGGATTACACATCCTCTTCCGGCAGCTGTAAAAAATGCCGGATAGCAGCGGCAACTCCGTCTTCTTCATTCGACAGGGTAATATAATCCGCTTTCTGCTTCAGCATTTCCATGCTGTTTGCCATGGCCACACCGATTCCGGCGGCTTCAATCATGCTTAAATCATTGCTGCCGTCCCCCATGGCCATCGTCTGTTCCCGTTTTAAGCCAAGGTAATCGGCCAGATGCAAAAGTGCGTTCCCTTTTGTCGCTGCTGCTGCATTAATTTCTACATTATAATCTAAAGATGAGGTTACGGCCAGTTCTTTATGCTGTTCCAGTTTTTCCCAAAGTTCCTGCCGCAGTTTTTTATCTTTGGTAAAGATATTGATTTTTTCCACAGGAGTCTTTAAAGATTTTACCAGGGCAAGTTCATCCTCTACTTCATCACGGCTGCTGAGCACCAGGCGCTGCATTGCCGGAGGAAGCCCATAATCTTCCAGATGATTGCGGAAACGGGCTTCCATTTTTCCCCGACCGTCAATGTAGGGATCGTAGGCCACAGGATAATGGGAAATCCATTCTAAAATTTCAAAGGCAAGTTCCCAGTGAATCCGTTCCTGCGAAATCAGCTTTCCCTCCCGAAAATCCTCGACCCTTGCCCCATTAGTGAGAATCGCATAGCGGATTCCGGCAATCTCCCGAATCATTTCAGGGATTCCGGCTGCCGGACGACCAGTCGCCGGCACAATCAAGATCCCGTGACGAATACAGCTTTCCAGGGCTTTTCGGTTTTTCGGAGATAATTCCTTCTGATCATTGAGCAGGGTTCCATCCATATCTAACGCAATTAATCGAATATCCATCATGACATAAAATGCTCTTCCTTTAAAATTAATAAGCCTTCTTTATCGTATTTTGAAGAAAACAACCCCGTGATTCGCTTTCCCAGCGAAGGTTTCTCCGCACGATCGGCTGCTTCTTCAATTAAATCCTCTGCTGCTGTTTTCGTCAGTGCTATGCCGTCCTCTTCCATAATCTCCACCCGTTCGTACAGGGCAAGCATACTTTTCCTGGATATATTGCAGTCAATCTGGCTGGCATAGTGACAGCAATACTGCGCAAACTCATCAACATCCATAATCCGGTCGTCATCAGGTTCTTCCACCCTGTTTTTTTCCTGTTCTGCAAATGACGGCTCATCTGCAAAAGAAGCCTGCGGAGTTCTCATCTGAACAATATTGCTGGAAGCGGCGGTTTCTGCCCGGGAAATTTCAGCCCGAGCCATGTCTGTCTGATTTATTTCCGCCTGGCGTATTGGCTGTGCTGCTTCTTTACGTGGGTTCTGTGTCTGGGCTGCTTTTACATGTGAAGTTTCCACACGGGAAAATACCTGGGTATCTCCGGAAACCGGTGCTTTCAAATCCTCCGAAGTTTTTGCTGCCTTCACCATGTTAGAAGGCACCGCTTCCATATCTCTCTGCACAGCCGACGGGCGAACGGCTCCTGCTTCTCTCTGCGCAGCCGACGGGCGAACCGCTTCTGCCCCTCCCTGTACAACGGCCGGGCGAACTGGTCTTTCTTCCTTCTGCGGTCTTTCTTCTCTTCTCACGGCTGACGGCTGCATCGGTTCGGATTCCGGCCTGCGATTCTGATTAAGCTTCTTAGCCCGGATAAAGAAAAACCTTTCAGCCTCCGATACAGAAGTTACGACCTGAAATCTTTCCGCCAGAGAAGGGCTGATTCTGCGGATTCCTTCCATCTGGCGCGGGCTGTCTACCAGCACTACCAGCATCCCTGTTTTATCCTCTGCCAGAAACTTATCCAGCTCCTCCAGCATGGCATCGCTTAAATCGCCTGCATTTTCCACGATCAAATCTTTGCCTTCCAGCTTTGAAGCGCTTGCCAGAATTCCTCTCTGGTTTAACTTTTCACCGCTGATCTTTGCCGCCGGATGTTTATAGGCCAGGATCACATGCGCTTTTTTCAGTGCCTCCACGGCAACCTCAAGTCCCTCCTGCGCTATCCTGGACTCCACCATAAGATGCCTGGGGAATGTTTGGGGTTTTGCCGGTTCCCTGGCTGCTGCAGCGTCCTCTGCCGGCTTTGCCGACTGGATATGACGGATTTCATCAAGAACCTTTGTCTTTTCCGGCTGTTCTCCTGCCTTTTTTAAATCCTTTACATTTGCCAGAACCCTGGTTTTTTCTTTTACAGGTTCTTCGCTGTAACTGTCCATGGAAATTTTCGACATTTCTTCAGCCAGACTCGCCTCAGCCTCGGCTTCTTTCATGCTGACTTGCAGGCTTTCCTCCGGTGAAACCGAAGTCGTCTGCCCCTGCGGTTTTGCTGCTGCGGCTGCAAAAGATGCCTCGATATTGGAAACCACAGACTCTTCCCGTGCCTGTTCTTTCCCTCTTGCATATGCAGGATTTAACGGGGACTCTGCATGGTTTTGATAGGCCGGTTCGGATGGCGCTTCTGTGTAATTCGGATAGGAAGGCTCGGACGGTGCTTCTGTATAACTCGGATAAACAGGTTCGGACGGCGGATTTGCATAGGCGGCTGCCACCTGATCGCGTCTGGCTGCCGCGGCCATCTCTTCTTCCTCCCGGGAAACGGTTTCTTCTTTAGGCGTGAGGGCACTCACCCCATTTTGCTCAACCTGCCTTAATTTTTCTTCATACTTGTCCCGGTTTTCCACCAAATCCATCTGATATTTTGTCAGGGGAGCATATTGAAGCTTCAGTTCCATCGCCTTATCCACATACTGCCCTAAACCAAAGAGCAGCATAATCTTATCGCAGGTTTTTACACAATCATCGGCATTTCCCGCCTGATGGTATAATTCAGCCAGTTCATACAGCCATTTTTCATCCAGTTCAATGCTGGTATAGCTTTCCAGAGTATGAATCAGCTGCTCAATCGATGCTCCCTTCGCCTTTAAAATCAAATAGCGGAGAATATCCTGCCGGGAATCGTCCCCGGCCAGATCGCAGAACTCCCGGTAATAGGACTCTGCCTCAGCAATATCCCCTTCTTTTAACGCGAGCTGCGTCAGCTTGTACAGCAGCCTTTTTCCAATCGGCGCACGCTCAAAAGCAATCAGCAGGATATCCTTTGCTTCCTGATATTCTGCATTTTTCTCATACACCGATGAAATCATCGAAAGCAGATTGGCATTGCGCACCCGCCTCCAGTCGATGGTATCCGCAATTTTCATCGCGGTTTCAAAATCACCCTTGCTCACCATCTTTTTAATCTGGTCTACTTTGATATTAAACTCATGTTTATCCATTCTTTTGCATCTCCTAACCCTGCCTACAGCTCTACCCTGCCCTCTAATGCCCGCAGAAGGGTAATCTCATCAATATATTCCAAATCCCCGCCCACCGGGACGCCGCTGGCAATCCGGCTGACTTTAATTCCCGTGGGCTTTACCAGCTTGCTGATGTACATTGCCGTGGTTTCTCCTTCCAGGCTGGAATTGGTCGCAATAATTACTTCCCGTATCTCTGCCTGCAGCCTCTGCATTAACTCTTTCAGCCGGATATCATTCGGGCCGATTCCAAGCATGGGAGAAATCGCCCCATGAAGAACATGGTACACACCGTCAAATTTCCCGGTTTTTTCATAAGCTGCCAAATCCCTTGGATTTTCCACAACCATAATCGTGCTGTGATCCCGCGTTTTACTGCTGCAGATCGGGCAGAGTTCCTGATCGGTCAGCGTAAAACATTCCTTACAGTACCGCACATGATTTTTTGCATCGGTAATGGCTTTTGCCAGCTGCTCGACCTGTTCTTTCGGCAGGTTAATGATGTGAAAAGCCAGACGCTGCGCAGATTTTGCCCCTACGCCGGGAAGCTTGGACAATTCTTCAATTAACTTTGTAATCTGTCTGCTATAGTAATCCATCAGAAAGGAAGGCCCCCGCCCAAACCGCCAAGTCCCCCGGTAAGCTTTGCCATCGCCTGGGAATTTGCTTCTTCCATCTGGCGCAGGGCTTCATTCGTCGCTGCCACAATCAAATCTTCCAGCATCTCGATATCCTCCGGATCAACAACCTCCTCGGAAAGCTTCACCGAAAGCACCTCTTTCTTTCCTGATACCGTAACGGAAACGGCACCGCCGCCGGCAGAAGCAGTAAATTCCTTGCTCTCCTGCTCCTTGGTCGCCTCCTCCATCTGACGCTGCATCCGCTGCACCTGCTTCATCATATTATTCATGTTCCCGGGAATACCTCCTCCCGGAAAACCGCCTCGTTTTGCCATATTCTGCTACTCCTCCTCTATTTCTATCCCTATATGAATCTTTTCTTTTAATTCCTCATCACTGACATAAACCGTGTTCAGCACTTCCCCGCTGCCCATCTGCCTCGTCTTTAAATAAATCTTCTTTTGATAATGCTCTTCAATATACCGCTCAATCGCACCAATCACACTCGGACGATTTCCGATAGCATAATTGACCGGGTCCGAAAATACGATGCAAAGGCAGCTGTCCCCGGCCGGCTCCACCACGGTTCCCCGAAAACTGGGGCGAACCGAAGTTCCCATCTGCCGGATAATATTGCCCCATTCATTCCGAATCAACTGTAAATCCTCAAGCTGAGCCTTAGGAATGGAAACCTGCTGGGGCACGGATAACGGCTGGGACGCTGTACCCGAATTAAGCTGCCCGCCTGCACCTGCTGCCCGGACGCCTTCCTGCCCTTTACCGCCTGGAGGAAGCACTTCCTGTCCCGGAAAACCGGATAATCCGCCCGAAACCGCTTCCTGCCCCGGCAAACCGGATAATCCGCCTGAAACCGCAGCAATTCCCCCGGCAGACACCGGAAAAGCTATCCCTTCTTCGACCCGGGCTTCCAGGCTGGAAATACGCTCCAGTAAAGATTCTATATTAACTTCCATCTCCGGTTTTGTCAACTTTATCAAGGCAATTTCAATTAAAATCCGCTTCTGGCTGGCATAGCGCAGCTGGTTTGACAGTTCCGAAAGTATGCGTATCTGACGAATTAAGGTATTCCCGTCCGTCTTGCCTGCATCATTGGAAAGCTGTTTTAAGTTATCTTCCGACATATCGACAAGCCCGGCGGCATCCTCGGCAGACTGCATTAACAGGAGATTTCGCAGATACCAGATGTAGTCATTGACAAACTGCCCCAGTTCCCTGCCCTGAATCACCATTTCTTCTAAGATAAGAATACAGTCCTTCGTCCTCTTCTCCATCACTGCGGAAAACATCTTAGAAAACAGGGTCTGATCCGCCGCACCTAAAATATCCAGAACATGGTCGTAGGTCAGCATTTCCCCAAAATGAAAAGCTGTACACTGGTCAAGAAGACTCAGCGCATCGCGGAAGGCCCCATCAGCTGCCCTGGCCAGATATAAAACGGCTTTTTCTTCGATATCGATATGTTCCGCCTCTGTCACCTCCCGCAGCCTGTCCGCGATAACTTGGGCAGGAATACGCCGAAAATCATAGCGCTGGCAGCGGGAAAGAATCGTCACCGGAATCTTGTGAACTTCCGTGGTCGCCAGGATAAAAATCACATAGGAGGGCGGTTCCTCTAAGGTCTTTAACAGCGCATTAAACGCCCCTATGGACAGCATATGCACCTCGTCGATAATATAGACCCGAAACCGCCCCTGGGTGGGCGGATACTGCACTTGTTCCCGAATATCCCGAATATTTTCCACGCCGTTATTGGATGCGGCATCGATTTCCACCACATTCATGGAGGCCCCGGAAGCGATGGCCTGGCAGCTTGGACACTCGCCGCACGGACTTCCCTCCCGGGGATTATCGCAGTTTACCGCCCGTGCAAAGATTTTGGCAATGCTGGTTTTTCCGGTTCCTCTGGTTCCGCAGAACAGATAAGCGTGACCGATTCTTCCGGAAACAATTTGATTTTTTAACGTCTGTACAATGAAATCCTGGCCTTTGACATCCTCAAAATCAACCGGACGCCACTTACGATAAAGCGCAGTGTAGGACATCACTCATCACCGAAGCTGATTCCGACATTCTTTGCCTGGCGGATAATGGAACTTTCCGGATCAACATACTTTAATTTTCCGGCAATCTCTGCCAGAGGAATTTTATCAATTTCTCCGTTCTTTACACAGACCATATAACCGTACTCCTGGTTATAAATCAGTTCGGCTGCGGCAGCGCCAAGCTGTGTGGAAAGCACACGGTCATACGGACAGGGCGAACCGCCTCTCTGGGTGTGACCGGGAACCGTTACCCGAACTTCCTGACCGGTAAGCTCCTGAAGCTTTGCCCCAATCTCGTAGGCCGCAGAAGGGTAAATCATGCCCTCTTCCTTTTTCTTTTTCAGCTCCTTCTTGGTCATGGCTGCTTCCTCTTTGGAAATGGCACCCTCGGCAACAGCTAAAATCGAGAACCGCTTTCCGGCCTTTGCCCGCTTATTAATCGCATCGCTGACCACCCGGATATCGTAGGGAATCTCGGGAAGGAGGATAATATCCGCGCCGCCGGCAATTCCTGCATACAGGGTTACCCACCCGACCTTATGCCCCATAACCTCCACGATAAAAATCCGGCCATGCGAAGAAGCCGTCGTATGGATGCAGTCAATCGCCTGCGTAGCAATGTTTACTGCACTGTGGAAACCAAAGGTCATCTCCGTCCCCCACAGGTCATTGTCAATGGTTTTTGGAAGGGAAACAACGTTCAGCCCCTCTTCCCGCAGGAGGTTTGCTGTTTTCTGGCTTCCGTTTCCTCCCAGAACAACCAGACATTCCAGCTTCAGCTTCCGGTAGGTGTGCTTCATGGACTCTACTTTATCCAGACCATTTTCATCCGGCACACGCATCAGCTTAAACGGCTGCCTGGACGTTCCCAGGATCGTCCCCCCCTCGGTCAGGATTCCGGAAAAATCCGATGATTTTAAAATACGGTAATCGGCGTAAATTAATCCCTTATAGCCGTCCTCAAAGCCTACAATCTCCACATCATCATACATATTGTACAATGATTTTGCCACACCGCGCATCGTCGCATTCAGACACTGGCAGTCGCCTCCGCTGGTCAGCATTCCGATTCTTCTCATACAAAACACTCCTTTCTTTCTCATACCATACATTTTTTTATAAAGCCAGCTGCCATCCCGGGAAAAGCCTACTGCCGTCCCATGGGTTCAGCAACATTTTCTGCGTTTCATTATACCGCAAAGCAAATATCTGGGCAAGTAAAAAATAGGGACTGTAAGAAATACAGAACTATTTCTGCAATTCTTTACAACCCCTTAATTTTATCCACGCGCCCTGCTTTGAACTGCAGACACCGACGTTACTCTGGCAGTTGACTCGGTCCAGGCTGCCTCATGTCACACAAGAGGTTTTGCTTAGTGCTGCTGCATTCCTGCCCTGACACGGTTCACAAATTCCTGTTGCATAAGACCCAAACGTCAACGCCACTTACCAAAGGCAGCTCCGCATCATACTAGCCCGGGGCAGGACATCACCCTTGCTGGAGCGGATTGCAAGTACAGGGCACCGCTATCTCCCCGGCTGCGTGGAAACTTTATGACATTTTTGCCTGTTAAGTATACTATCTTTGTGTGGGGCTTGTCAAGGGCAATTGACAAAAAAAACAACTCCGACTATACTAAAATCAGGAAAACACAAAGAAAGGCAAGCTATGGATTTATTTGATTATATGAGGGAAACTTCAAAGGAAAAAGAGGGGCCTCTGGCCTCGCGCCTTCGCCCGAAAACCTTAGACGAGGTGGTGGGCCAGCAGCACATTATCGGAAAAGATAAGCTTTTATACCGGGCAATTAAGGCGGATAAACTCCAGTCCATCATCTTTTACGGCCCTCCCGGCACGGGAAAAACCACCCTGGCCAAGGTGATTGCCAATACAACCAGTGCACAGTTCCGGCAGATTAACGCCACGGTTGCCGGCAAAAAGGATATGGAAGAAGTGGTTGCAGGGGCAAAGGACAGCCTGGGCATGTATGGACAGAAGACGATTTTATTCGTGGACGAGATTCACCGCTTTAATAAAGGACAACAGGATTATCTTCTGCCCTTTGTGGAGGACGGAACGCTGATTTTAATTGGCGCGACAACGGAAAACCCTTATTTTGAGGTCAACGGCGCTCTTCTCTCCCGCTCCCGGATTTTTGAATTAAAACCTCTGGCACAGGAGGATATCCGCGAACTTATCCGCCGTGCAGTCTATGATAGGGAACGCGGCATGGGAAGCTATGACGGGGAGATTGACCCGCAGGCGATGGATTTTCTTGCCGACGCTGCAAACGGCGACGCCCGTGCTGCCTTAAATGCCGTAGAACTGGGAATTCTTACCACCGACCGCAGTCCGGACGGAAAGATTCATCTTACCCTGGAAGTTGCCCAGGAGTGTATCCAGAAACGGGCGGTCTTTTACGATAAAAACGGAGATAACCACTACGATACCATCTCTGCATTTATTAAAAGCATGCGCGGCTCCGATCCGGATGCGGCGGTTTACTACCTGGCCAGGATGCTGTATGCCGGGGAGGATATCAAGTTCATTGCCCGGCGAATTATGATCTGTGCCTCGGAGGATGTTGGCAATGCCGATCCCCGGGCTCTTACCGTAGCGGTTTCCGCAGCCCTGGCCGCAGAGCGGGTGGGAATGCCGGAAGCACAGATCATCCTTTCTCATGCCGTTACCTACGTCGCCTGCGCCCCCAAGAGCAATGCCGCCTGTGTGGCGATTGACGAAGCCATGGAAACTGTCCGTACACGGCAGACAGAACCCGTTCCTCCTCATCTTCAGGACAGGCATTACCCAGGCGCACAGAAACTGGGCCGGGGCTTAGATTACCAGTATGCCCACAATTATCCGAATAACTATGTCAAGCAGCAGTATCTGCCGGACGGTCTGGTGGGAACCGAATTCTACCACCCGTCGGACAACGGCTATGAGAAACAAATCAAAGCACACATGAACTTTCTTAAACATAACATGAATGAATAACTGCAAAAAGGAGGCACAAAAGATGTGGAACAGGAAAAAAAGACCTGCCTTAAAAAAACCGAACCCCATGATCGTCCTTTCCTGGGACGCTGTGGGGAGTGAAGATATTTCTTACTTGAAAGAACTGCCCCATTTTAGCAGCCTTCTTAAACGCGGAGCTTTCTGTGATCAGGTAAAGAGCGTGTTTCCCAGCCTGACCTACCCTGCCCATGCAACGATTATTACCGGCAAAACCCCGGCGCATCACGGGATTGTAAATAACCTGCGCTTTCAGCCGGAAAGGGAAAAACCGGACTGGTTCTGGCAGAGGAAATATATTCACGGAACCACCCTGTTTGACGAGGCAAGAAAAGCGGGGCTTACGACGGCGGCGCTGCTCTGGCCGGTTGTTTCCCGCTCCGGGATCACCTATAATTTACCGGAGGTCTGGGCAAACCGCCCCTGGCAGAATCAGCTGATGATGTCGTTTTTCCACGGTACGCCGGGCTATGAACTGGATTTATTCCGCCGCTACGGCTCGATGATTGACGGTATCCGCCAGCCCATGCTGGATAATTTCGTTCAGGCATCGCTTCTTCGGACATTTCGTGGCTACCGCCCGGATCTTATGCTGGTTCACTTAACCGATGTGGACACCACCCGCCATAGCTATGGCGTCCATTCCCGGGAAGCCAGGGCGGCACTGCGGCGGCAGGATCTGCGTCTGGGCGAAACCCTGGGAATGTTAAAGAAAATCAACCTGGAAAAAAAGACCAATATTATTATTTTAGGCGATCATTATCAGAAGGATGTTTCCTGTATTTTGTATCCCAATTACTCCATTGTGGAGAAAGGATGGGCCGAAAAAAAAGGAAATGCCCTTGGCCGATGGAAGGTTGCCGCACAAAATGCTGACGGTGCCTGCTATATTTACCTGCACGACAACCGGGATCGGGAATTAAAACAGGAAGTGGCAAACTGGCTGTTCGCCTGGAAGAATGCCCCGGACAGCCCTGTCCAGGCGGTGTTTACGGGAAAACAAGCCCGGGATAAAGGTGCGGATCCACAGTGTGCATTTATGCTGGAAGCCAAAGAAGGGTTTTACTTTGGCAACGGATGTTCCTGTCCGAAAGAAACCATCGAAGAAAACAGTAGCCTTCACCGCGGAGCACACGGCTACTGCCCGGATGCCCCGGGATATGAAACCTTCTTTCTGGCTGCCGGCCCAGATTTTCAGCCCGGTGCCCGAATTGAAAAAATGTATCTGATGGATGAAGGCCCGATTATGGCACGGGCTTTAGGTCTGGATTTGGAAGATGCCGACGGCGCAGTACTTAATGCATTTTTCCCTGAATCCCGTTAGCCCGAATTTCCCCCATTTAACCCTGTTATCTTTATATGGATTCTCTGAGAATCAAAAAATAGAGCGGCCCTAAGATCACGCCCCAGATACCGAATAACTGAATACCGATGTACATGGCCGCCAGGGTGAGGAACGGAGAAAGTCCTGCATTCCTCCCCATCATCCTCGATTCCATAAGCTGACGGAAAAGGTAGCATAAAAAGTAAATTCCCATAAGAAATGCTGCCTTTTTTCCTTCGCCCCGAATCAGACAGACGAGCGCCCAGGGAAAGATAACCGTTCCCGTTCCGATAAAGGGCAGGGCATCCAGCAAACCGATAATTACCCCCAAAAGCCCGTAGTAAGGATTTTTTAGCAGGAACAGACCGCCCATGCAGAGCGCTATGGTTCCCGCCAGGATAATCATCTGGGTTTTCCCGTAGGCGGCACCTACCACCTTTAAGATCCGTGCCATTTCCCGATATTCCCGGCAAAAAACCGACTGACGAAAATACCGGTGGATCTCTTCGCCCTCCTGCAGTGCCATTACGGTTCCGAAAAACACAACGACTACAAAAACCATCACATGGATAAAGGCCGTTAGCCAGGGCATGGTATTTCCCATAACATAGGGCATAATGCGGGAAGCTGCATAGCTAAGAAGTCTTTCCAGCATTTCCCGCACTACAAGGACAACACTGTTTTTCTCCAATTGAAATGTTCCTTCCAGACGTCTGCACCAGCCGCTAAGTACTATATCGGCTTCATCCAGCATCCGGGGCAGATTATAAAGCAGAAGCCTTCCTTCCTGCAAAAGCTTTTTTCCGCCGAGAACCGTCAGAGCCGTAATCCCCAGACCAAAGGCAAGCAGGACAATCCCACCCCACATCCCCAGAGGGCATAAAAACCGTTTTCCGTGAAAGGAAAAACTAAACTTTTTCTGAAGCCACAGCGCCGCAGGGCGAAGCATCTCCGCCAGTCCCAGGGCAATGAAAAAAGGAATTACGAGGGGCAGCAGATATTTAAACCCTGCATACACCCCCAGCGCAATTCCCGTGATCATCATTAACTTCTTCAGTTTCTTATTCGGTACTCCCATGGACTCACCTGTTTCTACGATTCGATCTGCCCTCGGCAAATCATTTTGTACTTCATTTGTACCCTCCTAGTATGTACCTAAATCTTTACATTATACATAAGTTCGTCGTGAAATTCTGCAAATCTGCCCTCCGAAGGCATGATGGAAAAATCCATTTTTCTTTTTTGTAAGGGATGCACAAAGGAAAGCTTCGCCCCGCACAGGGCAATATTTCCCCGTCTGCTTCCCCGGGCAAAGTCCGGATGATAGCGGTTATCTCCCCAGAGCGGAAGCCCCCGGCTGGCAAACTGCACCCGGATTTGATGATGCCGCCCAGTTAAAAGATTCACTTCAACCAGGGAGAGATTCTCTTTTTCATGGTGTGCCAGAACACGATAACGCAGTTCGGCCCGCTTTGCCCCTTCTGCTGACTTATCCACAACCGCAGAAAGGTTGATTTTCCCCTCCTTTCGCAGATAATCCACAAAGTTACCCACATTATCCACAGGCTTTCCACAAATTACAGCATAATACACCTTATTCATCATCCCCTCCCTGACCTGATTACTCAGCATGGCTGCGGCATTTTTGGTCTTTGCATACACCATAACCCCGGAAACCGGCTTATCCAGCCTGTGGATAACTCCTACATAAGGAATTCTTTCTTTTTTCCCCTGTTTTCCCTTATCTGTGGATAGTTTTCCCCAATCTGTGGATAACTTTGTGCATAAATGCTTCCCTATTAAGCTCACCATATCCTGCGAAAATCCCCGGGAAGACTGTGCTTCTATCCCCGAAGGTTTTACGACCACAATAATTTCATCATCTTCATAAAGTATATTCAGCATGTTCTGTCAATACCATCCTTTTGTTTCATTTGTTTGTTCCACGTCAAAAAGCATCATTATTTGTTTAAATTTCTAAAAATACTTGCCAAACACAAAAAAAAGAGTTATAGTATTAATTATAAGCACATATAGTTTTCAATACTACATATAATAGTTTTAATAAATACATTATTTTTTAGAAACCACAGTTTATAGTAAACCACTCATTCAGGGACTATCCCTTGATAAGATGGAAAGGAGGACATCCATGAAACTTCATATTAAAGATCCCGGAAGTGCCATTACGCATTTTATCGGAATGATTGCCGCTATGTTTGCTGCTACCCCTCTGCTGATAAAGGCAGCCCGTGAGCCGGATTCCATCCACCTGACGGCACTTTCTATTTTTATTGTCAGCATGATTTTGCTCTATGCCGCCAGTACGATTTACCACACCCTGGATATTTCCCCGGAAATCAACAAACGCCTGCGCAAGCTGGATCACATGATGATCTTTATCCTGATTGCCGGAACCTATACGCCGGTGTGCATGGTTGTCCTGGGCGATAAGACCGGGTGGAATTTGCTGGCCTTGGTCTGGGGGATCGCAGCCGCCGGAATTCTTATTAAAGCCTTCTGGATTACCTGCCCCAAGTGGTTTTCTTCCATTCTGTACATCGCTATGGGCTGGGTCTGCATCCTGGCTTTTACCCGAATTATCCACGCTCTCCCCCGGGCAGGTTTCGGATGGCTTCTGGCAGGGGGGATTATCTATACGGCGGGCGGCATTATTTACGCCTTAAAACTGCCGCTTTTTAACGCCCGGCATAAATATTTTGGCTCCCATGAGATCTTCCACCTCTTTGTTATGGGCGGAAGCTTCTGCCACTATGTGATGATGTACTGTTTTGTCGCTTAATCTGCCGACTCATTGATGTTTGGCAAACTGGTAAACCAGCACTTCTTTTTCGCTTCGGCTAAGACGTTTAATAGCCGCCTCCCGGCGCATGGCTTCCTGCTTACTGGAAAATACTTCCCAGTAAACCAGCTTCACCGGGCGGCGGCCTTTTGTATATTTCGCGCCTTTTCCGGCATTATGCGTACTCACCCGCTTGTCCAAATCATTCGTCCACCCACAATAAAACGTATGATCCCGGCACAGAAGGATGTAAACGACATTTTCCCCCGGCTCTGCCTTCTCCTTTTCTTTCATGACAGACTTTCCTCCTCTTCCTTCGTATCATCAAAAACAGCAAAAAACCTTTTGACGCTTCCGTCCTGTTGTTTTTTCTCCTGCTCGACAACAGGCAGACATCCATAAAAATGCGCACCCCGCGGACTCTCCCACTATGTAAACGGCATCGGCGTCTTGCAATAACGCCGCAGCCGCCCGGACCAGATACCTGCCCGAATCTATGAAAAAGCACCAGCTGGATGCGCGGCAGCACCCAAGTGCAGCCGGATTCCCGGCACACCGGAGATTATCTTTGGAAAAGCATCCCCCGGCTGCCCGGTAAATCCTGGCTGCGGAGAACACTCTGCGTTACTGTTCACATATTCACAGACCTGCGAAAACGGTAACGACTCTACTCTTAATATATCACATTTTTGAAAAATTGTGCATGTTTCCGATTTCTTTTACCAAAATCAGCTTCTGTCCGGTTCGCACCTGCCCATCTTCTAATCCGTTGGTTTCCCTTACCGTGTCCATGGTTGTGTGAAATTCTTTGGCAATCCTCCACAAATCATCCTCCGGCTGCACGATGTAGCCGACAATCCCCGGAAGCTTCTGCAGTCGTTCCAGATCAAGCGGCCTTTCCTCCACGCCGACAATAACCGGCTGCTCCACGGGTTTTTGCACCAGTACTTCCAGATTGACCACCGCTTTAATCTCCACGGAATTCCCCCCCAGCATAACCGCTGTAAGCTGTTCCAGACCGGGGATGACCTGATAGATGCTTTCCTCTGTCACCCCCGGTGCCGTAGCGCTGCACTGGTAAGGAATCGCGAACTGTTCCGACTGAATCGGCGACACATCGTCACTGGTCAGATACAAAAGCGAAAGTTCCAAAATCCCTTCCAGCAAAAGTCCGTCCTCCACCACCGAAACCTCATCCAGCTTTACCGTTCCGTCGCTCCGGCAAATCTGTAAAATCTGACGGCTGTCATTTAAGCCGAATTTCTCCGAAAGCTTGCACTTACAGGCATTTTTAGCCAGGATCTGCTGAAAACATGCGGTTTTTACCACAGGCTCAAGCTCTTCCCGGGTAGAGTAGAGATCGCCAAGCAAGGTCATATCTTCCTCCTGGTAAAGCCGAATATCCAAATCCAGCACGGCATCTGCTCCGAACTCGCGCATTTCCCCGTCATAATCGGGCTTTGCTTCCAGTTCCTTATGCGCCAGGCGGACATTGACCATGGGAACCATCTCCTCCGCGCTTTCCGGAAGTTCCATTTCCCCGGAAAACGGTATGCTCTCCTCCATCCACTGCACAGGGATATTCTCTCCTTCGCCAACATATAAAAGGAAAATCATCAGATCCCCGCTGATTAAAAGCTTTCCGTCGAGCGGCCGGGTATTCACCCCGCGAAGACGCATTTCCTTCCATAGCAGCCGGTCAACATTGGGCTTATTTGCAGGAAGTGTGATATCTTCCTGAATACGGAAGGTATCCCTGCGCCTTACGGCAATGGAGGCAACCTCCATCTGTTCCTTGCGCACCTGTACTTCCTCCTCCGGCTCCATCCCGACATCCACGGCCGCAGACTCCTCGGTCAATCCCTCCGCCTGAATGGAAAACCCGATTAATGCCTTAATCCCCAGTTTCCGGGAATGAATCATTTCCGCGGTCAGATCCTCAAGCTCCCAGCTTAAACTTACCTCGTCCCGCTCTTCCAGATCCGAAACATTCACCGTTTCGTCAAAAGGAACCGAACCGGCCAGGGTCTGCAGTCCGCCCTCTTCCTTCCGGTAAAGCACCTGGAAATCCAGTTTTCCTTTAATCTGCACCTTTTCACTCATCGGCTTTACGGAATCTATAGCTACCTCGCCCGTCGTCAGCAGCACCTGCGCCATATCATCCAGTGTATCCGGCACAATAAAGTCATCATCCAGCGTTATCTGTGTTGAAGCCCTTCCCTTAACCCGGTTCATATGTATCTGCTTTTTAACTAACTCCATAACCCTTACCACCTTCCTGCTTTCCCGGCTGCTCTTTTCCCGCTGCGGTTTTGCCAAAAAGACCAAGCCTGTCATGCCTTTGGGATTACCGGTAAACAGTAACCCTTTTCGCACCTTATGGTAAAGTTTATGCAGAAATTTCTTTAATATTCAGTTTTTCCGGTTTTCGGCGCGTAATCCTCCAGGAAATGATGCCGGACACCCTTTTGCACATAACCCAAACAAGCGTCGAGATTAATGTTCTCCACGCTTTTTAAGATATTGTTTTCAATATGGGGACTGATTTTGCGAAACTGCGCAATGAACTCCTTCATTTCCTGGCGCTTGGATGATTTTACAATCTCTCCTGCCGTTTCTTCTGCTTCCTTCCTCTCCCGGGCAATCTGCTCAGTAAAGCGGCAGGCGCACTGCAAAAACCGAAGCCCGTTCTGCTCCTTCCACGCAAGAATATCCGCCTCTTTTACAAAATATAAAGGCCGAATTAACTCCATTCCTTCAAAATTTGTGCTGTGAAGCTTGGGCATCATCGTATTGACCTGAGCGCCGTAGAGCATACTCATTAAAATCGTTTCAATCACATCGTCAAAATGATGCCCCAGGGCAATCTTATTACACCCCAGTTCCTTTGCATGGGCATAGAGATAGCCCCGCCGCATCCGGGCGCAGAGGTAGCAGGGCGACTGGGCAACATCCGCCACCGTGTCAAAAATCTCCGAAGAAAAAATATGAATCGGAACCTCCAAAAGCCCGGCATTTTCCTCAATCAGTGCCCGGTTCGCCGGATGATATCCCGGGTCCATCACCAAAAAATGCAGACCGAATTCCATCTTTCCATGGCGGAGAATCTCCTGCATACACTTGGCAAGAAGCATGGAATCCTTTCCGCCCGAGATGCAGACGGCCACACTGTCCCCCGGCTGCAGCATCTGGTATTCATTCAGTCCCCGGATAAACGGCTTCCAAATCGTTTTCCGAAAATCTTTTATAATACTGCGTTCTATCTGTCGGCAGCGTTCATTCATTGGGGTTTCCTCCTTCTTCCAGACTTTTTCCGCTTTCTTCCATCTGCCGCACCTGGAGGATCACCGTTTCCAAAATCCCATCCATATGTTTAGACATCAATTCCGCCGCCAGATCGGGATTGCGTTCTTCAATTGCCGTGGTAATATCATCATGTTCAATCACATAAATATTGCCCTGCTCCCGGGTTTTTAACTGTGTAATGGTATTCTCAATCTTTTTTTCTTCAAAAAACATCATTTCCAAAATCGCCTTCATAAAACGATTATGGCTCATATCGGCAATAATACTGTGAAAATCCAGCGCCGGATCAACAAAATCTTTTTTCTCTGCAATATAGCGGTAATAGACATTAATCGTTTTTCTAAGCTGCCGAATCTCCTGTTCGGATGCATTTTCCGCAGCCAGGCGCACGGTTTCTATCTCTATCGCCTTCCTGGCCTTCATCAAATCAATTAAATCCGAATACTGGTTAATCTGCAGGGCTTCCGACGACTGCTTTCGTATCCGGGCACGCTCCAGATTCTCTTCCATCGTCCGGAGCCATTCCTGCCCTTCGCCCGTCAGCAGACGCCCCTGATTCCCCTTTTGCACTGTATAACCTCGGGAATCCAGCATTTTTAAATATCTTCCGATCGTGGCGGACCCATACACAATTCCAATTTTTTCAAAATCCTCTTTCAGTGTCCAGGAACCTGCCGGTCCCTCCTTACTGCCAATCAGCTTTACCAGCAAAAAAAGAACCGTATCAATTTCTTTCTTAAACACACCCGTTTGCAGCAACCGCTTTCTTTCATCTGCTATCATCCTTCAACCACTCTTTCCAGGGTCATTTCCTTTCCCTGAATGTATTTTACACTATTTTTTCTGTGGAAGCTATCTTTTTATCACGACTTCACTGGCGCTTTAGCCAATCGTTATACCTTTCCATCCCCTCTTCGATGCAGACCTCGGGACGCCATCCAAAATCTTTTGCTGCCCGTTCCACACTTAAAGCCCCTAAGTTATCATAGCCCAGATCCCCATCTCCTATCGAAATCTTTACCTGAGGATATAATTCTTCTGCTTTTTGGATCACCCGGGTATAGGGAACAATCTCCCCGCCGCCCACATTATACTCCGTATGGGGAAGTTTTTTGGCCATGGCAATTACGGCAATAGCCTTCACACAGTCCTCCAGGTAAATATAATCCAGCTTCTGATCCCGCCCACGTTCCCAGCTTACTTCTCCCTTTTTCATGCAGTCGGTTAAAATCTGATTAATGGGGCACTCGTACTTCCTGCCCGGCCCGTAGACAAAACCAATGCGCAGAGAAGCCGCATCCAAACCATAATTGCGCACTAGTTCCTCACAGGCAACCTTCGTCGCTCCATAGGGGTTTTCTGCGTGCATTGGCACTTCCTCGGTTACAATATCCATGCTGATATTTCCGTAAACCGCCCCGGAACTCATATAAAGATAGCGTGAAATTCCATAATTTCTGGCTGCCTCCAAAGAAATCATCGTTCCAAGAACATTTGTTCGATAAATTTTATAAGGGTTATCACGAAACAGCTTCGGGTGGGAAACCGCCGCATTGTGCAAGATCCTCTCTACCGGATAATTTTTCAGAAGCATGTTCAGGGTTCCATATTCGGTTACATCCCCCTGCACATACACACAGCCCTTCACCTCCTGAGCCGGAGCATGCGCACTGAAGCTGATAACCTCTTCCCCCATCTCACAAAGATACTTTACCAGCCGTGTTCCTACCAGTCCGTTTCCGCCAATAATCAGAGTTGCCATCCTTTTCCTCCTTTTTCCAGATAAACTTCCCGAAAATCCTCCGCTTCCCGTGGTGACGCACCGAAGGACTTTCGAGAGTTTTCTTCTATAAATTTAATCGTATAAAATTTTAGCAATATCCGGCTCTTCCATATTAGAATAATCGTACCATACCGCCGGAGCATCGATATCTTCCACACTCTTTCCGTTCACTGCATCGACACAGAGCTTCAGTCCTTCATAGCCCATGGCAAAGGGGTCCTGTGCCACTGCACCGTAAAAATACCGGCTGGCCACGGCTCCCTTCATCGTCCGCCCCGCATCAAATCCAATGGCAATTAAGGATTTATACTTCCCGTTTTCCTTGTCCAGATCCAATCCGTCGGTCGTTGCACTTAACAGAGCCGTAACCGAAGCTTCATTCACACAGAACACCGCTGCCACATCATTTTCACCGATCATCTTCTGTGCCTGGTTGCGGATATCCGCATCCGCCTTGGTTGGAGGAATTTCCGTATGAATGGAAACGGCTGCCGGCTGTGCAGATGCCCGTTCAAAGCTGGTATGTCCTGTAATTTCCACCGCATCCGGCTGGTATTCCTGAAGCAAATCATAAAGCTTATCGCAGAACCCGCGAATCCTCTGTTCATGAGCCGTCATCACGGCATCCGGAGCAAGGCAGCTAACGATAAGGGGCTGATCTGCGGATGCCGCCTTTACCTTTTCCAGAAACTCTTCATTTTCCATCAGTTTTTCTGCCGCCAGTCCCGCGGCAGCGGTATTATTCGTAGAAACAGTTGCCGTAAGCGAACCTTCCGGAGCCTGATTAAAGGCAATATCATAGGCAACTACCGGAATATTTTCCTCCTTCGCCTTAATCATCTGGGCTTCTAAAGCATCCGGGTCAGCCGCCGCGATTAAGATAGCATCCGGCTTTTTTGCCAGAGCCTGGTTTAAAATATCAATCTGCTCCTGTACCTGCGAAGAGTCCTGCGAAGCATTATAATTTAAGGTAACATTCCCCAGTTCATCCGCAGCCGCTCTTGCCCCGTCCACATTAATATTGCAGAACTGCACCGCAAAAGAATTTCCCACCATCTCAATAACATAGCTGTCCTTTCCTCCAGCCGTTTCATCGCTGCTTTTTTTCTCTGCCTGCTCTTCATCCTGTGCTGTCGGGCTTTCCGGTGCCTGTGCTTCCTGTACATTTGCCGAGGTATCGGTGACCGTGTTATTCGTCTGCGCACATCCTGTCATCATCCATGCACAAACTGCCGCCAGTGTGATTGCCAATGTTTTTTTTCTCATCCTTTTTTCCTTCCTTTCTGAACCCGTTTTGTCCGGTAAATATCTAATAAAACAGCTAACAGCACTGCGCCGCCCGTAAACAGCACCTGCCACTGCTGCTGAATTCCTATAGTCATCAGACCGTTTTTTAGTATTCCCATAATAAACACGCCGATAATCGTTCCCAGCATACTCCCATAACCCCCGGCCATGGAGGTTCCCCCGATGACCGCAGCAGCAATGGCGTTCGTTTCTATCCCCGAGCCGGAGCCCGGCAAAATCGCAGTATAGGTGGCGGCATAGAATACTCCGGCAATCCCCGCACAGATTCCGCTGATAAGATAAACCAACAATCCCCATTTTTTTACATTTACTCCAGACAGGCGTGCAGCTTCCTTATTTGAACCGATAGCACAGGCATATTTTCCGATTTTTGTACAGCGGAATAAAAAACACGCCGCCGCAAACAGCAGAACCATATAAAGGATTCCCATGGGCATACCGCTGATGGATTTGTAAAACACCCGCTTAAACCATCCGTCCGGCTCGCTGATACTGGGGTAGCGCATCGTCTGCACACCGGAGATAATATAGCCCACGCCCTGGGACATCATCATGGTTCCCAGCGTAGCAACAAATGCCGGCATGTCCAGGTAAGATGTTAAGATCCCATTGAGAATGCCAAATACCGCACCTGTGGCAATAATCACCAGAAGCGACATCCACATGGGAAATTTCCACACATTGTATGCCACACCGCCGATTAAGGCACTGCACATTGCGACGGTTCCAACCGAAAGGTCAATTCCTCCTGTGGCAATCACGAAGGTCATGCCAAAGGAAACGCAGATAATATAATAGGTGCTTTCCAGAAGATTAACCATCGTATCTGCCGTACAGAAGTTTTTCCCAAACAGGGTAAAAAATAAAAACAATACCACCAGGGTCAAAAGAGCTATGGCCCTTTGGGATGCTAACAGCTTTTTTATCTTCATCTCATCCTCCATTCCGTGCACAGTTTTTCCCGTCGTTTTCCGTGATTGCCATTCGCCGTCACAGCAGCGGGCAAAACTTTTTATGATTTTCTTTTAAGAAGTTTTACTGCGCATAACCGCATACTCCATAATCTTTTCCTGCGTAGCTTCAGCGATATCTAACTCCCCGGTAAGGCGGCCTTCACATAAAACAAGAATTCTATCGCTCATGCGCAAAAGCTCCGACATTTCCGAGGAAATCATAATAATGGATTTTCCCTGGTCAATTAATCCCTCCATTAGCTTGTAAATCTCATTTTTCGCCCCTACATCAATCCCTCTGGTCGGCTCGTCAAAGATAAATATTTCGCTGTTTTTTAAAAGCCATTTTGCAATAACAACCTTCTGCTGGTTTCCTCCGGAAAGATTCCGTACCAGCCCCGAAACCGAAGGCATCTTTACGGCAACCGAAGCAGCTGCCTGCTCTGCTGCAAAACGCATTTTCCTTCGCTTAAGAATCCCTTTTTGGGCAAATTCATCCCAGTTGGGAAGGGCAATATTATCCTCAATCGAAAGATTAATCGCCAGTCCGTTCCCCTTCCGGTCCTCGGATAAATAGCTGATCCCGCAGGCCACGGCATCGGCGGCAGTTTTAATCGAAACCTCTCTTCCATCACGAAAAATCTTTCCCGCCAGCCGATAATCCGCGCCGAAAACCAGGCGGGCAAGTTCCGTCCTTCCGGCTCCCATTAATCCTGCCAGCCCCAGAATTTCCCCGCGCTTAAGCACAAAAGAAATATCCTGAATATCCTTAGAACACATATTTTTTGCTTCCAAAACTACCGGGGCATTCGGCAAAACCCTGGATTTCTCTTTTTTCTTCCAGACAATTGTCCTCCCTACCATTTTTTTAATCAGGTCATCCATCGTGCTTGAAGCCGTTTCCATCGTATCGATGTATTTCCCGTCCCGCATCACGGTAATCCGATCCGTGATTTCAAACAGTTCTTCCAGACGGTGCGAAATATAAATAATGGCAACACCTTCCCTTTTTAACTGGCGTATAACCCCAAACAGTTCCTGAATCTCACGGACAGCCAAGGCCGCCGTCGGCTCGTCCATAATCAGCACCTTACTGTGGTAGGAAACCCCCTTGGCAATCTCAATCATCTGCTTCTTCGCCACGGTGAGTTTCCCCACTTCTATATCTAAGGGAATCGATAGTCCAAAGCGTCCCAGCAGTTCTTCCGCCCTTGCCCTGTCCTGCCTGCGCCGCAGAAAAATCCCCTTTCCGGACTCTCTGCCGATAAATATATTATCCGCCACCGTAAGCTTATCCATTAAATTTAATTCCTGGTAAATCATGCAGATTCCATCCTCCAAAGCTTCCCTTGGCGTCCGGTAATCCACGGCCTTACCTGCCACAGTCACCTCGCCTTTATCTGCATGGTACACTCCGGAAAGAATCTTCATCAGTGTAGATTTTCCTGCCCCATTTTCCCCAATCAGGCCCAATACTTCTCCTTTTTTCAGCTCTAACTTTGCATCTTCCAGGGCATGAATTCCGCCGAAATACTTTTGTACATGCTTCATTGAAACTGCTAACTCGTCCACCGCCTCACTTCCTTTCCTGCCTGCTTGCTTTCTTTGCATTTGCCATTACTGTTCACACGTTCACAGTAACCATTTGCCGCCACGCTTTGCTGCTTTTAAAATTATGTTTTCTGCCGCTGACCGTCTTTTATTTTCCATGTCTTGACACATAACGTCCAAAACCTGCCTGCCCTTTAATCTCTCCGTTCTGGTAAACCAGTTTCCCTCGCACCCAGGTCTGCTTCACCCGTCCTTTCATGGGCATTCCATGATAAATATTCTTGGCCGATTTCGTCTTGGATAAACTCTTCTTCCCGTCAAACATCCACTCCTCATCCAAATCAACCACAACAATATCGGCGTCTGCTCCCGGCAGCAGATTTCCTTTTTTGGGAAATAACCCCATAATTCTTGCCGCATTTTCCGAAGTCAGCTCTGCCAGCCGCTCCAGACGCATACCCCGGCGATGTACACCTTCCGTCATCAGGGCGGGAAACATCCCGTCAAAACCGCCAAATCCGCATAATTCACGAAAGAAGTTTCCTTCCTTCACCTTTTCATCATCCCGGTAAGGCCCATGATCCGAACCAATCGTGTCAATCGTCCCGTCCATCACATAGGACCAAAGCTTCTCCACATTCTCCCTGCTGCGCATGGGCGGATTGCACTTGGCATAAGGCCCCTTTTCCCGCAGAATACCCTTGTCAAACAAAAGATACTGCGGACAGGTTTCCACATAGACTGGCAAGCCTTCGCTTTTTGCCTGCTTCAGATAAGCTGCCCCTTCCGCAATCGTCATATGGCAGATGTAAAGCTGGTTTCCCATCACTTTAGAAAATAAGCATGCCCGCTGTATTGCCTCCAACTCTGCCCACCAGGGTCTGGCCTCATCATATTTTGCCTCGTCACGTTCACCGCTCTCTGCCATCCTCCGGCTCCCAAAATCGGAAACCTCCGCGTTTTCTGCATGAACACCAATCACCGTATGCAAAGCAGCCGCTTTTTTCATCCCTTCCACCAGATAACCGTCCGTAATCTGCGGATAATCGGGATTGGCAAAACTCATAAATCCCTTATAAGCCACACAGCCCAGCTTATCCAGGTTTTCCATCTGGGAAATACATCCCGGCGTCAGCCCGCCCCAAAAAGCAAAATCTACAAAAGAATTCTTCTCTGCAATATCCAGCTTTAAAGAAAAACCTTCTTCATCCACTACCGGCGGCACGCTCAGCGGCATATCCACAATCGTCGTAATCCCGCCTTCTGCCGCGCACTGCGAGCCGCAGTACCAGTCCTCCCGGTAATTTAAAGGCGACGGATCCCACATATGAACATGGGGATCAATAAGTCCCGGGAACAAAACCTTCCCATGCACGTCGATAACCTCACCCTCGGAAAATCCCTGCCCGCTTTCCTTTTGGATAATCCCTGCCACCTTTCCCTCTTCCACAAGCAGATCACCTTCTGTTACAACCCCGGGCAGCACAATCTTACCTCCTGTAAATACCGTCCTTTTTTTCATCCTTCATCACCTTATCCATTTCACCCTTTCCCATGGTTCTTCCACAATATATTTCCATGTTCTCTTTTTTGTTACTCATCATGAATGATTAACTATGATAAGTCAGATTATACACGTTGCTCCAATGTTTGTCAATATCTTTCGTCAAAATATATAATTTTTTCGCTATTGACTTCATTTTTTTATTATGATACACTATAATCATTCATCATTAATGAATAGCTATGACTATGCTAATGTTCTATAAATTATATTTTTTACCATAATCGTTCAGGAGGAAAATCAATGACAAAACAAACAGAACCATCATTACTGCCGGCAACCCTCTACACCAATGCAAAACAGGAGCATTTTCAGGACAGCTATCGCCGATGGCAGGGCATACCTTCGATTGAAGTAAGCAGGAAGGGACGAATCTTCATCAACTTTTATTCCGGCCAGGATGCCGAGGTCGGAGGAAATATTATGGTGTTGTGCACCAGTGATAACGGCGGAAAAAGCTTTTCTTCCTGTACTGCTGTAGTCGAACATCCTGATCCATCCTGCCGGATCTATGACCCGAACCTCTGGCTGGACCCGGATGGTCGGCTCTGGATGTTCTACACACAGGCCAGGGGTTTTAATGACGGCCGCAGCGGTGTATGGGCCGTAATCTGCGACGATCCCGATGCCGATGAACTGACCTGGTCGCTCCCCCGCCGCATTGCCAATGGAATTATGATGAACAAGCCCTTAATTACCCAAAATAAAGAATGGCTCTTTCCCTGCGCCATCTGGTGTGATACCAGCGGAAGCATCCCCGCCGAACGCCACGGCCTGGAAAACGAACAATTTTCCAATGTCTATTCTTCCCTGGATAAGGGAAAAACCATTAGCCTAAAGGGGCGTGCGGATGTACCGAACCGCAGCTTCGATGAACACATGCTTGTCGAGAAAAAAGACGGGACACTTTGGATGCTGGTAAGAACCTTTGACGGGATTGGCGAAAGCTTCTCCAGTGACGGCGGAACAACCTGGAGTCCGGGAAGGAAAAGTTCTATTGACGGCCCCTGCTCACGTTTTCACATCCGCCGCCTGAAATCCGGCCGCCTGCTGATGATCAATCACCATCAGTTTGAACAGAGAATTGATCTGGAAGATATTATGCGTCAGGGAAATGTAAAAAGCTGGAAAGGAAGAAGTCATCTTACCGCAATGCTTAGCGAAGACGACGGTAAAACCTGGCCCTATACCCTGCTGCTTGATGAACGCAATGAGGTTTCCTATCCGGATGCCGCACAAGCCGACGACGGATATATCTATGTTACCTATGATTGGGAACGGGTAAAGCAAAGGGAAATCTTAATGGCTAAATTCACGGAAGAAGATATTCTCTGCGGAAAACTCACCTCTGCCGAGGGGCGTCTGCAAATCCTCGTAAATAAAGCCCTGGGACAGCCGGATATCCATAATTGACACAGAAACATTACAGAATAAGCAGAGCAGAATAAGCAGAGCAGAATAAAAACACCAAAAAGGGCTGCCGCACAATAAAAGTACAGCAGCCCTCTCTTCATTTCTCTTATTATCTCTCAATCTTTCGCTTAAGCAGAACAACACATCTTTCCCTGTCAGCCGCAGTTTAAACCGCAGTTTCAGGATATTCTGGCCGTATTATGATGCAGCTTCTTTTCCTTCTGCTCCTTCTGCAGCCGACGGATTTCCTGTTCCAGGCAGGCAATCCGTTTATTCAGACGTTCAATCTCCTCGGTATTTACCGCCGGTTTTCCCGGAATTTTCACCCCGTCTTTCTTTACCGGACGTGCGGGAATTCCTGCGGCAGTGACATTATCCTCCAGAGGCTTTAATAAAACGGCATTCGCCGCAATCGAACAGTTATCTCCCACTTCAAATGCCCCTAAAATCTTTGCTCCGCAGCCCACGGTGACATTATTTCCCAGGGTAGGATGACGTTTTCCTTTATTTAAACCCACGCCGCCCAGAGTTACCCCCTGGTAAATGGTACAGTTATCTCCCACAACCGCGGTTTCTCCGATAACCACGCCGCTGCCGTGATCAATTAAAATCCCGTGTCCCATCTTTGCCCCGGGATGAATTTCAATCAAAGTGAGAAAACGGTTAAGCTGCGAAATCAGCCGGGCAATAAAAAACATTTTATGCTGGTAAAACCAATGCGCAAAACGATGCAGAATCAAAGCATGTACTCCCTGATAGAGAAGCAGCACCTCCAACGCACTCCTGGCTGCCGGATCCCTGGCCTGCACAGCCTTCACATCAAGCCAAATATCTTTTAATATCATCTTATATTTACTCCTTACTTTTTTCTGTCCTTTTTAACATCATATGCCATAAAGCACGGACGGACACCTGCGCTGATGTTCACATTCAGGCTCTGGGCAGTCCTACGCAAACAGCAGCACATCTTCAGCCGCAACTATGCCACAATAGTATAACACAAAGGAGAAGGAGAAATAAAGAAGTATTAATAATATTCTACTGAAATACTACAGGATTTTCCAAAACCTCGGTCTTTACGACAATATAGGGGTAGGATTTTTCGCTTCCTGCGCTCTCTGCACTCTCCGGCCCGCGAAGTTCCGTGTCGAATACAATGGAGTTTTCCGTCAGATAAAGTTCTTCCACAACGATGCTGTACCCCCCGCTCTCTTGTTCCCCATAACCGGTTACTATGTAAAGCCCCTGATCGTCGGAATAAGTAAGTTTAAACGGACTGGTTTTCTTTTGTTCAATGGTATTTCTCAATTCTTCCGGTATCTCCCCGTCGCCAACCACGGTAAACTCCAAATCCCTTACCTTTCCCTCATCGGCTGTATCTGCACTGCACCCGCCAAGACACCGGACAATAAACACCCAGGCCACCAGCAGAATCCATAATGCCCATTTGTGAACTGCCGCTTTTCTCATGAATAAACTCCTCCTTTTTTTCATGTTCCGTTTCTGCCAATGTCCGGCACCTGGTGTACTGACATGTTCAGACACAGATAAAGACGTATTGGCATCAGAACAGGATAAG
>ERZ808037.698-NODE-698-length-28012-cov-11.524861_pt1 | contig 28012 bp, 26 predicted proteins | sample MGYA00380190_ERZ808037 | MGnify/ENA primary metagenome ERZ808037 (study PRJEB31490, sample SAMN06133399) | mouse gut metagenome | isolation source: J9 | host: mice | place: China: Chengdu | collected 2015-05 ...
GCCACCGCCATGGAGTGCCGCTGCTACCACGGCGGCGAGGGCCGCACCCGGATGAAGCAGCTCCACTACCGCCCCGGGGATGTGGCATTTATGGTGGGGACGCTGGCGCTGGCGGTCTTGATCGGCATCCTCGCACATTGGGGGTTGTGACATGGAGCAGCGCAACATCGCCCTGCGGCTGAGCTACACCGGCACCGCCTACCACGGCTGGCAGGTGCAGAAAAACGCCGTATCTGTGGCGGAAACCCTGGAAAGGGCCCTGGCCTCCGTGGTGTGCCACCCGGTGAAAGTCACCGGAGCGGGCCGCACCGACGCGGGGGTCCACGCCCAGGTATACGTGGCCAACTTCCGCACCACCTCGGGCATCCCGGTGGAGCGCCTCCCCCTGGCGGTGAACACCCGCCTGCCCGACGACATCTCGGTGTTCAAGGCCACGGTGGTGCCCGACGGCTTCAATGCCATCGGCTCCTGCCTCAAAAAGGAGTACACCTATAAGATTTACAACTCCCGCATCCGGGACCCGTTTTATGTCAACCGGGTGTGGTTCTACCCCAAGCCCCTGGACGAGGGCGTCATGGCCCGGGCTGCGGCCCAGTTTGTGGGCACCCACGACTTTGCCGCCGTCCGCTCGGTGGGCACCGAGACCCGCACTACCGTGCGCACCGTCCACTATTTTGAGGTTGAACGCCGCGGCACCGTCATCGACTGCCGGGTGTGCGCCGACGGCTTCCTCTACAATATGGTGCGGGCCATGGTGGGCACCTGCATCTACGCCGCCGAGGGCAAGCTGGACCCGGCAGAGATCCCCGCCATCCTTGCGTCGAGAAACAGGACCTTAGCAGGGCCGACAGCCCCTCCCGACGGTTTATATATGACCAACCTGTGGTACAGGGAAAACGTGCTGTGACAACGGAGCGATTATGGAAGAGCATAGCCGAAAACAATCAAACATTCAGCCAATTTTGCTGAACTCCAAGCAGCCCGAACCCCCTCCCCCGCAAAAACCGAAGCCGCCCCGGTTCCTGATGCGGGCGGCGGCCACTCTGGTGGTGCTGACGGTGGCCCTGGTGCTGACGGCGGCGGTGGCCTTTCGGGACAGCTTCAACCTGGACAGCGTGAAGCGCTGGTTCACCTACCGCTCCCTCACCCGGGGCGACAGCGGCCGGGCGGAGTCCTTCACCTACGGCGGCGAGCTCACCGACACCTTTGCCGTACTGGACGGGGACCTGCTGGTGTGCTCCCGCAACGCCATCGCCCTGTACTCCGGCAGCGGCACCCAGTACATCAATCAGCCCGTGAGCATGGACAGCCCGGTGGTGAACACCAACGGCTCGCTGGCCGTGGTGTACGACGCGGGGGGCTCCTCCCTGTATATATTGGGCCAGCGGGCCCTGGTGTGGTCGGCGGAGGGGCTGGACTCCATCCTGTCCGCCCGGCTGAACAGAAACGGCCAGCTCACCGTGGTCACCCAGTCCAGCGGCTACCGGGGGTCCGTGACGGTGTACAACGCCTCCTACACCCCTGTGATGAGCGCCAACCTCACCTCCGCCTTTGTGATGGACGCCGCCTTGTCCGACGACGGGCACACCCTGGCCATCCTCACCGTGGGCCAGTCCGGGGGGGCCTTTTCCACCAACCTGGAGCTGTACGACATGAACTACTCCAGCGGCAGCTACCAGCCCGACCTCTCCCTTCCCCTGGGGGGCGTGGTGGTGCTGGAAACACGGCACACCGCCTCCAGCCTGTGGACGCTGGGGGACCGGGGCATCACCGTCACCGACCACACCGGCCAGTCCGTGGGCGTGAGCTGGGCGGACAAGCACCTGCGGCGGTACACCCTCAGCGGAGACGGCTTTGCCGCCGCCCTGCTGGGCAAATACCGGGCGGGCAGTCAGGCGGAGCTGTGGGTGGTGGACAGCCAGGGCCAGCGCCGCACCCTGGAGCTCAATGAGCAGGTGATGTCCATCTCCGCTGCGGGACGGTATCTGGCCGTCCTCACCGGCGACCGGCTGGACATCTACACCTATCAGCTGGAGCTGTACGCCACCCTGGAGGGCACTCAGGGCGCCCGGGTGGTGCTGCTCATGGCGGACGGCTCCGCCATCCTGATCTCGGCGGACAGCGCCGGGTTCTACATTCCCTGATGGGCTCGTCCCATCGGTCCACGCAGGGCGTGGGGAGGAACTATTTATGGAGAAGTATGTCTTTGATCTTTTGATCGTGGCCCTGCTGGCCCTGTTTGCCTGGCGGGGCGCCTCCAAGGGGCTGATTCTCTCGCTGTGCGGGCTGGCGGCGGTATTCGTGGCCTTCTTCGCCGCCCAGTTCCTGTCGGAGCGGTTCTGCGTCCCGGTGGGCAACATCCTGCGCCCCATCGTGGTCCAGACCGTCCGGGGGGCGGACGCGGAGCCCTCCCTCCCAGACGCGGAGCTGGGGACCTACACCGTGGAGGAGTTGGTGCGCTCCATCCAGGAGAAGGGGCTGTTCGAGGGCTTTGACCAGTTCCTGGAGCAGGCCGCGGCCGGCCAGAAGCTGCCTGATAACGAGGCCTTCACCCCCCTGGACTCCCTGGCCTCCTACCTGTCCCTTGGGATTGCCCGGGCGTTGCTGTTCGCCCTGGTCTTTCTGGGGGTGCTGCTGATCTGGTTCTTGCTCAGCCATGCCCTGGATCTGGCCTTCCAGCTGCCCATTCTGTCCCAGGTGAACACGGCGGGGGGGCTGCTGGTGGGGCTGGTCAAAGGCGTGCTGCTCACCGTGGTGCTGGTGTGGCTGGGGCAGCTGGCCGGACTGGTGCCCAGCCCCCCTGAGACGCCCCTCCTCTCCCTGTTCACCGTCCAGCGTCTGGGCGAGCTGCTGGACAACCTGCCTGTCTAGCGCCGCCCCACCCGAGGATTTCCCTGCCCACCGCAAAATTACCACTCTAAAATTCATGACATGTTCATATTTATCTGATATGGTACTGCCAAACTGCAAATAACAGCGTGAGGGCGGGGGGCCGGCGGCGGTCTCCGGCCTCTCCCTGAAAGGAGCGACACCATGCGTCCTACTCTCTGCACCCGCTGCCACAAAAACGTGGCGGTGATCTTTATCACCAAAATCGAAAATAACGAGACCAAAAACGAGGGTCTCTGCCTGAAATGCGCCCGCGAGCTGGGCATCAAGCCGGTGGACGACATGATGAAGAAGATGGGCATTTCTGATGAGGATCTGGAGTCCATCTCCACCGAGATGATGTCCGCCTTCGGCGGCGCGGAGGAGCCGGACGGCCTGGCCGGACCCTCTGAGGACAGCGGCGAGGGCGACGGCGAGGAGGACGAGGGCCGCACCGCCACCTTCCCCTTCCTAAACAAGCTGTTCGGCGGCCAGTCGGACAGCGCCCCCGACCGGGACCCCACCCAGCGGGGGGGAGCCGCCCGGGAGGACAAGACCCCCGCCAAGTCTGAGCGGGGTCAGAAGCGCAAATTCCTGGAAAACTACTGCATTTCCCTCACCCGCAAGGCCCAGGAGGGCAAGCTGGACCGCATCGTGGGCCGCGCCAGTGAAATCGAGCGCACCATCCAGATTCTGAACCGCCGGCAAAAGAACAACCCCTGCCTCATCGGCGACCCCGGCGTGGGCAAAACCGCCATCGCCGAGGGACTGGCCCAGCGCATCTTCGACCGGGACGTGCCCTATAAGCTGCTGGACAAGGAGGTCTACCTGCTGGACCTCACCGCCCTGGTGGCGGGAACCCAGTTCCGCGGCCAGTTTGAGAGCCGCATGAAGGGCCTCATCGACGAGGTGAAGAAGCTGGGCAACATCATCCTGGTCATCGACGAGGTCCACTCCATCGTGGGCGCGGGGGACGCGGAGGGCTCCATGAACGCCGCCAACATCCTCAAGCCCGCCCTGAGCCGGGGGGAGATCCAAGTGATCGGCGCCACCACCCTCACCGAGTACCGCAAGTACATCGAGAAGGACTCCGCCCTGGAGCGGCGCTTCCAGCCCGTCGTGGTGGATGAGCCCTCCATTGACGACTCGGTGGAGATTTTGAAGGGCATCGCCCCCTACTACGAGTCCTTCCACCACGTGACCATCAGCCCCGACATCTGTCGGCAGGCGGTGGTGATGAGCGAGCGGTACATCACCGACCGCTACCTGCCCGACAAGGCCATCGACCTCATCGACGAGGCCTCCTCCGACGTGAACCTCCACAACAAGGAGCTGGCCCGGCTGGCAGAGATCGACAAGGAGCTGGCCGACTACGCCAAGGAGATGGAGGTGGTTCTGGCCTCCACCGGGGCCCAGAACGACCCCAAGCTCCAGGACCTGCAAAAGCAGGAGCAGCGCCTCCAGCGCCAGCGGGACACCCTGGAGATGGCGGTGAGCCGGGACGATTCCGAGGCCCCCAACCGGGACGACCCCGCCTTCCAGGAGCGGCAGGACGGGCGGAGAAAGCAGATCGCCGAGCTCCAGGAGAAGCTGGCCGCCGTCACCGCCGAGAAGCAGGCGGTGCAGACCGCCGCCAACGACAAGGCGTACCAGCGGCTGGCCGAGCTGAAGAGCCGTCAGGCCCAGCTCACCGGGGAGCGGGAGGCCCTGGCCGCCAAGGGAAACCCCCCGCTGACCGCCGCCCATCTGGCCCGGGTCATCGAGCTGTGGACCAAGATTCCCGCCACCTCCATCCAGGAGCAGGAATTTGAGCGGCTGGCCCACCTGGACCAGCGTTTGAAGGAGCACATCGTGGGCCAGGACGACGCGGTCAACGCGGTGTCCAACGCCATCCGCCGGGGGCGGGTGGGCATATCCGCCAAGCACAAGCCGGTGAGCTTCATCTTCGTGGGCTCCACCGGCGTGGGCAAGACGGAGCTGGTCAAGCAGCTGGCCACCGACCTGTTCTCCTCCCCTGAGTCCCTCATCCGGCTGGACATGAGCGAGTTCATGGAGAAGCACTCCGTCTCCCGGATCATCGGCTCCCCCCCGGGGTACGTGGGCTACGACGACGCGGGCCAGCTCACCGAGAAGATCCGCCGCAAGCCGTACACCGTGGTCCTCTTCGACGAGATCGAGAAGGCCCACCCCGACGTGCTCAACGTACTGCTCCAGATTCTGGACGACGGCCATATCTCCGACGCCCACGGCAAGGTGGTCAACTTCGAGAACACCGTCATCGTCATGACCTCCAACGCCGGAAGTGACAAAAAGGGCGGCTCCCTGGGCTTTGACCGCTCCTCCAACGAGCTGGGGAAGGAGAAGGCCATGAAGGGGCTGGAGACCTTCCTGCGGCCGGAGTTTATCAACCGGGTGGACGAAATCGTCTACTTCAACCAGCTCACCGAGGACAACTTCAAGGCCATCGCCCGGATCATGCTGGCCGAGCTGGACGGGGTGATGCAGGACAAGGGCATCTCCTTTTCCTACGATGAGAGCGTGCTGGACTATCTGGTAAAGAAGTCCTATTCCGCCGCCTACGGGGCCCGGAACCTCCGCCGCCAGATTCAAAAGGACCTGGAGGACCCCGTCGCCGCCAAGCTCATCCAGCGGTACGCCCAGCCCATCACCGCGATCAGCCTGTCCGCCGACGGCGAGCAGCTGAACATCACCACCGATTGAGCCGGCAAAAAGAGCTCTTATCCGCCGGCGGCGGCACAATTTGAATACAGACAAAACGAGACCCGCACCGTTTGCTCGGTGCGGGTCTCGTCTTAGAACCTGTACCAATAGCCTCAGCATACCTCTTCGCGGCCAAAATCGCCGATGAGCCGCGTTAAAAAATCTTGAAATACACAAAGTATCCCCGCGATTTTTTGTCTTGCCATCGGCAATTTTGCCTCGCGAATTGGACCACTTCGGCTATTGGTACAGCTTCTTACACTACACACAGTGATTCCGGCAAGGGAACTCACAGCCTCTCCCGGATGGCCCGGAGGAACTCCAGCCCCGTCACCTTGCGGGCGGGGACCTCCCCCTCCCACAGGCCCACCAGGTCGCCGGTCATCACGCCGCTCTCAATGGTATCAACCGCCGCCTTCTCCAGCCTATGGGCAAAGGCGGTCAGCTCAGGCAGGCCGTCCAGCTCTCCCCGCTTGGCCAGCGCCCCCGTCCAGGCGAACAGGGTGGCCATGGGGTTGGTGGACACCTGCTCCCCCTTCAGGTGGCGGTAGTAGTGCTGGGTGACCGTGCCGTGGGCGGCCTCGTACTCGTAATTGCCCTCGGGGGACACCAGCACGGAGGTCATCATGGCCAGGGAGCCGAAGGCGGTGGAGACCATGTCGCTCATCACGTCGCCGTCGTAGTTCTTGCAGGCCCAGATGAAGCCACCCTTGGAGCGGATCACCCGGGCCACCGCGTCATCGATCAGGGTGTAGAAATAGGTGATGCCCGCCTGCTCAAAGCTCTCCCTGTACTCCTTCTGGTAGATCTCCGCGAAGATGTCCTTAAAGGTGTGGTCGTACTGCTTGGAGATGGTGTCCTTGGTGGAGAACCACAGGTCCTGGCGCGTGTCCAGGGCGAATTGGAAGCAGGAGCGGGCGAAGGAGGCGATGGACCCCTCCAGGTTGAACTGCCCCTGGAGCACCCCGGGGCCGTCAAATTGGTGGATGGTCTGGCGCTGCTGCGTGCCGTCGTCGGCGGTGAACACCAGCTCCGCCCTGCCGGGGCCGGGGACCTTGAGCTCGGCGGCCTTGTACACGTCTCCGAAGGCGTGGCGGGCGATGGTGATGGGGGCCTGCCAGTTCTTCACCACCGGGTTGAGCCCCTTCACCATGATGGGGGCGCGAAACACAGTGCCGTCCAGAATGGCCCGGATGGTGCCATTGGGGGACTTCCACATCTGGGACAGCTTGTACTCCTCCACCCGCTGCTGGTTGGGGGTGATGGTGGCGCACTTCACCGCCACGCCGTATTTCTTGTTGGCCTGGGCCGCGTCGATGGTCACCTGGTCGCCGGTCTCCTCCCGGTGGGGGAGCCCCAGGTCATAGTACTCGGTCTTCAGGGCGATATAGGGCTCCAGCAGTTCCTCCTTGATCTGCTGCCAGAGAATGCGGGTCATCTCGTCCCCGTCCATCTCCACCAGGGGGGTCTTCATTTGCAGCTTGTCCATGGGTTCATCTCTCCTTTTGTGTAAAAAGGGCGGGGGCGGATGCCCGTCCCCGCCGCTGGGATTGCGCGGTCACTTCCAGGGGTCGTCCCTGGGCCCCTGGGGGGCGGGCGGATCGCCGGGCTTGGTGCCCGTGCCGGCGCCCGCGCTGGGGCCGGAGGACCAGGTGTAGCCGGTGGAGCCGTTCCAGCCGCCGGCGTTGGCGTCACCGCCCCCCGTAAAGCCGTCCGGCGTGCCCCTGGCCCAGTCGTAGAATCTGGCCATAGACCCGGTGACATAGGGCCGCAGCCACAGGTTGAGCACCGTGGCGCCGATGGCCGCCGCCGCCATCACCAGCACCGCCATTCCGGCGGAGGCAAGCAGCCCGGCCACGTCGTCCAGGCCGTTGACCGCCACCCACACCCCCACGGACACCACGCCGATCATCACACCGATGTAAATGATGCCCACCATCAGCAGATGCCAGCCGAAAAAGGACAGCTGGAGCATGAAGGCCCGGCCGGTGTTGTTTTGCATCAGCCGCTTGCTCTCCTGGACGGCGTCCATGCCGGACAGCCCCTGGTCCAGAAAAACATAGTCCACCAGGGCGTACCGCAGGGTAACCCGGATCACGCCCAGCACATAGGCCACCGTGGCAGCCAGCATCAGCAGCACCGTCAGCGCCGCAGACTCAACAGCCACAGCCAGCACGGCCACCCCCAGCACCACCAGCACGTATCCCGCCGACAGCAGCAGGGTCCACAGGAAAATAAACAGCCCCGCCACAATCCGGGTGATCAGCACGCCGCCGATTCGAGGAATAGCACAAAAGATCTTTCCCATGGTGGGGTTCTCCCCCCGGACCATGGACAGAGCGTAGCCCGCATAGCCCACGCCCATGGTGCTCTGCCACAGGGAAATCAGAATGGACAGCACAAAGCTCCCCACCCCCGCGGCCAGCACAATTCCCGGGCCTTGGCTGAGCAGCGCCAGCAGCACCTGCTCAGCGGCCTCCTCCACATCATAGCCCGCCCCTATGTAGCCCAGAAACAGCGCAGTATAACGGTTCATTCCGCCGGTGAGCAGCCTGCCCGCAATGGTGTTGAGCAGCAGCGTGCCCACCGACACCACCACAGTGAACAGCAGGGTGACCAGCATGGGGCTGGGACTGGCCCTTTTCATGGCCAGCCGGACGCTCCGCTTCAGCTGTGCGCGATCATATTCCATAACAATACCTCCCTCTCTCTCCAGGGGCCCCGCCCCCGTTCCGCCTAAAAGGCGGTTTGTTGTCATTATAGCGTACAGGGCGGAAAATTGCAACAAAAAACAGCCGCCTCATTCCCATGAGGCGGCTGCTCTGCCGCTATCGCCCCAAATGCCTGTCCTTGGGGCGCGGGCTGGCCTCCCGCAGCCGGGCCAGCAGGGCCGGCGCTTTGCTGCCCCACTCAAAGGCCCGCTCAAACACAAAAATCACCGACGGGGTCAGCATCAAAAACACCACAATCACCAGCGCCGCCTGGAAGTCCAGGGGGGTGAGCTGGAACACCCCGCCGAAGGCCAGCACCGCCACGGCAAAGGCCGCCGACATGGCGCCCAGCAGGGTCCACCGCTTCCAGTCCAGGGGCTTGGAGATATAGTACAGCACCAGCAGGCCCACCTCCCCCATGATGACGGTGGCCAGGGTGGACAGGGTGACCCGCTCAAAGGAGAAGGCCACGGTAAACAGCTCGATGAAGATCATCAGCACCACGTTGGCCAGCCCCCCCGGCAAAGCCCGCCGGAGCACATTGGTCATGAAGCGGCCCTTCACAATCTCGTGGTTGGGCTCCAGGGCCAGCACGAAGGAGGGGGCCCCGATGGTCAGGGCGCTGATGAGGGTGAGCTGGATGGGGATGAAGGGATAGGGGAAGCCGGCGAACAGGGTGATGAGAGACAGGAAGAAGGACATGATATTCTTCACCAGGTACAGTGCCGCCGCCCGCTGGATGTTGTTGATCACCCGCCGCCCCTCCTGCACCACCTGGGGCATGGAGGCGAAGTTGGAGTCCAGCAGCACCACCTGGGCCACCTGGCAGGCCGCCTCCGCCCCAGAGGCCATGGCGATGCCGCAGTCCGCGTCCTTCAGGGCCAGCACGTCGTTGACGCCGTCCCCCGTCATGGCCACGGTGTGCCCCGCCTTTTGCAGGGCCTTCACCAGCTTGCGCTTCTGGTCCGGCGTCACCCGGCCGAACACGTTGTACTCCCGCACCGCCCGGGCGTAGTCCGCCGGCTCCTTGAGGGTGGCGGCGTCCACGTAGCGCTCCGCCCCCTGGATGCCCGCCTGAACGGCCACGGCGGACACGGTGGAGGGGTTGTCCCCCGAGATCACCTTCACCGCCACCCCCTGCTGGGCAAAGTAGCGGAAGGTCTCCGGGGCCTCCTCCCGGATGGGGTTGCTGATCACCGCCAGGGCCAGGGGCTCCACTCCGCCCGCGATGCCCCCCTCCATGGTGGGGGCGCTGGCGCACCGGGCCAGCAGCAGCACCCGGCAGCCCTCCTGCTGATAGGGGGTGACCATGTGCTCCAGGTCGGCGTACCGGGCCTTCATGATGAACTCCGGCGCCCCCACCACATAGGCCCCGTAGGACTTGAACACCACCGCCGACCACTTGTTGGCCGAGGTGAAGGGCACCGTGCGCTCCACCTGCCAGATGGAGGACTTGTGGAACCGCTCCGCCATGGCCCGGGCGGTGTCGTTGTCCGCGTCGATGGCCTGATAGTAGGCGTTGAAGATCTCCTCCACCTTGGCCGCGGGGCAGCGCTCCTCGTCCAGGGGGACGATCTCCCGCACGGACATCTCCGGCTGGGTGATGGTACCCGTCTTGTCCACGCACAAAACGTCCACGTGGGCCAGGGTCTCCACCGCGCTCATCTCGTGCACCAGGGTTTTCCGCTGGCCCAGGCGCATGACGGACACCGCCAGCGCCACGCTGGTGAGCAGGTACAGCCCCTCGGGGATCATGCCGATGAGGGCGGCCACCACGGCGGGGACCGCCTGGGCAAAGGCGTTCTCCTGCACCACCAGCTCATTGTAGAACAGGGCCGCGCCGATGGGGATGAGGGCAAAGCCGATGAAGCGGATCAGCTTGTCCAGCGACCGCATCATCTCCGACTTGGCCACCCCCTGGTCCGCCTTGGCCTCCAGGGACAGCCGGGCGGCGTAGCTGGCGGAGCCCACCCGGTCCAGCCGGGCCCGGCACTTGCCGGACACCACAAAGCTGCCGCTGAGCAGCTCGTCGCCGGGATTTTTGGTGATGGGGTCGGCCTCGCCGGTGATGAGGGCCTCGTTCACCGTCACCTGCCCGGTCATCACCGGGCCGTCGGCGGGAATCTGGTCCCCCGCCCCCAGCTCCACAATGTCCTCCCGCACCAGCTTGTGGATGGGCACGGTGCCCAGCTGGCCGTCCCGCACCACCTTCACCCGGCTCTCACTGAGCAGGGTGAGCTTTTCCAGGGTGGCCCGGGAGCGCAGCTGCTGGATGATGCCGATGACCGAGTTGATGATGGCGATGCCCAGGAACATCATGTCCTTGAAGTCCCCGGCCAGCACCAGCAGCACGGCCAGCACCACAAACACCAGGTTGAAAAAGGTCAGCGTATTTTCCCGGATGATCTGCCCGGTGGATTTCGCGTTGGACTCCACCGCCCCGTTGCCCAGGCCCTGCTCCAACAGCTGGGCGGCCTGCGCGGAGGTGAGCCCCAGCTCGGGGTCGGGAAACACCCGCTCCGGGTCCCGGGCGGGCCGGGAGCGCTCCTGCCGGGGGGACTCCTCTCCCTGCCGGCGGTCAGGGCCGCTCTCCCGGCGGCGCTTGGGGGGCGGGGCCTGAAATTGTGCCTGCTGAGCCATAGACAAGCTCCTTTGCGTCATAATATGGGGGATCCTGGGTTATCATACCACAGAAAAGGGTTGGCGTAAACCGCCAACCCTTTAACTGTTTGTTAAAATTGACAAAACAGACGCGCGGGCCCGGTCAAACCACCCATCTCACCTCGATGGTGAACACCCCGTCCTCCCACCGGGCACGGGCGGTGTGTCCCATCCGCTCCGCCAGCGCCTTTACAATGGCCAGACCCAGGCCGGTGGACTGGCCGGTGCGCATTTTGTCGGCGGTATAGAACCGCTCGAACACGTGGGCGGCGTCCTCGGCGGTGAGCCCCTCCGCCCGGTTGGAAAAGGCGGACACCACCCATCCGCCCTCCCGGTACAGCTTGACGGAGAGGGTGTCCGTCCCGTGGCGCAGGGCATTGGTGAGCAGGTTGGAAAAAATCCGGGTCACCGCTCCGCTGTCCGCCCACACCGGGGGCAGTTCGGGGGCCACGTCCACCTCCATAATCAGGCCGCTCTCCTCAATCTGCTCGTAGGAGACCGCCAGCTGGTCGGACAGCGCCCGGCCCAGGTCCACCCGCTCCCGCTCCAGGGGCAGCTCGCCCCCCTCAATCCGGGACAGGTCGTAGAAGGCGGCGATGAAGGTTTGCAGGGTGCGGGCCCTCCCCTCAATAACCGTCAGATACTCCGCCCTTTTCTCCTGCGGCAGACCCTCCCCCTCCAGCAGCTGGAGATAGCCCAGAATGGAGGTCAGCGGCGTGCGCAGGTCGTGGGACACGTTGGCGATCTGCTGTCTGAGCTCCTGCTCCTTCCGGCGGTAGACCGCCCGCTCCTCCTGCCGCAGCTCCAGCAGCTCGTTGAGGCAGACCAGCAGCTCCTCCGCCCCGACGCTGGGGCAGGGCAGCGCCAGCCGGGTCGTGGTCTCGCCGGCCATCTGCTCCCGCATCCGGCGGGCGGCCCGGCGCAGCCCTTGCTCCAGGGTGATCTGCCGCCCGGCCAGCGCGGCGCACAGCAGAACCAGCAGCACAATCAGGACGTTTTTCACACAAGCCACCCCTTTCGCCTCATATAACGCCAAACATGATGAGCAGCAGCAGCAACAGCAGCGCCAGCAGAATCGCCTTGACGTACCAGGGGGAGCGGTCCCCCCGCCCCAGACACAGGCACAGCAGAATCAGCAGAATGGGACCCATAATTCCCAGCGGACCCCTCAGGAGAAAGGTCAGGTTCATATGAACACCTCACGAAACGGCTTTCGCCGGATCTTGCGATCCGGCTGAAAGCGCGGGTTTTACCTTTTGTGCCTTACGATCCCGAATACGCACAGGGCCGCGGCGACGGCGGCAAAAAGGCACACTGTGAGTTTTTTCCCGTTCAAATCATCACCCCGCAATCATACTGTCATTTGATCTCTTTTTTGTGGAAGCCGTACAGGCCGATGGCGGTGCAGGCCGCCACCCAGAACGCCCCCACCAGCCACACCTTGCCCATGTGCCCCCAGTCGCCCACCAGGCTCTTGGTTGCGTCCATGAGGAATCCGGGGAAATGCCGGCGTATGTTCAGCAGCAGCTCCCCGAACCCGCCCCCCACCAGCAGGCCCACCACATCCACAACGGTCTCCAGCACAAACACCAAACCCACGTAGAGGAAGGAGCTGGCCATCTCGCCGTTGACCAGGAACAGGCACATGCACATGGCCGCCTGGGCGCCCAGCCAAAGGGGCAGCGCCGCCGCCAGGAAATAGCCCACGATGATCAGGGCGTCCCCGGAGGAATAGAACCCGGCAGGACCCTCCATGGGCAGGCAGATGGCGCACAGGCCGATGAAAAAGGCCATCATCACCACCAGGTACACAAGGGACAGCAGGGTCTGGGCGATGAGCTTGCCCAGATAGATCCGGGTGCGGCTCAGGCCGAAGGACACCTCGTTTTTCAGGGTGGAGTTCTTGTACTGCCCCGCAAACACTATGTCCCCGGTGAGCATACACATACAAAAGCCGATGACCCCCATCCCCACGATGTTGACGATGGCCCCGCCGAAGGGGGTGGCGGAGGAGTGGGAATTGTGGAAGGCGAAGCCCTCCGCGAAAATTCCCTCCAGCGCCAGCATCACCGCCAGGGTGATATAGGTGTAGGGGCGGCACAGCAGCTTATAGGCCTCGGCGCGGATGTAGTTAAGCATGGCGGCCACCTCCGATCAGGTTGAGGAAGTAGGCCTCCAGGTCCGCGCCCTTCTGCTCCATGGCCAGCAGGGCCACGCCGTTTCGTGCCAGGGCGTAGGACGCCCGCTTGGGGTCGTCCAGGCAGTCGTAGAGCTGCACCACGTTGCCGGGCAGCACCTCGAACTTGTCGGTGCCCAGCTCCGTCTGGAGGAGGGCGGCGGCACGGGCCGCGTCATCCACCTCCAGGCGCAGGCAGGTGCGGCACTTGTCGTGGAGGGCCTCGGCGGAGATCTCCTCCAAAATCCTGCCCTGCTCCATAAACCCGTACCGGGTGGCCACGCTGGACAGCTCGGACAGGATGTGGCTGGACATCAGAATGGTGGTCTGCCGCTCCTGGTTGAGGGTGCGCAGAATCTGCCGGAACTCCACCACCCCCTCCGGGTCCAGGCCGTTGATGGGCTCGTCCAGGATGAGCAGGTCCGGGCGGTTCATCAGGGCCAGGGCCAGCCCCAGCCGCTGCTTCATCCCCAGGGAGAAGGACTTGAATTTCTTCTTGCCCGTGTCCTTCAAATCCACCTGCTCCAGCACCTCGTCCACCACCTGCCTGCCGGGAATGCCCCGCTGGAGGCGGTAGTACTCCAGGTTCTCCCGGGCGGTGAGGAAGGGGGAGAAGGAGGGAATTTCAATCATGACCCCGGTGCGCCGCCGCTGGAGGCGCATGTCCCTGCCCGACGCGCCAAACAGCTCCAGCTCGCCCCCGGTGGGCTCGGACTGGCCGGTGACCAGGCGCATGAGGGTGGTTTTGCCCGCGCCGTTGCGGCCCACCAGCCCGTAGATGTCCCCCCGGCGCACCAGCATGTTCACCCCATCCAGGGCCAGACAGGCGCCGTAGGCCTTTTTCAGGCCGTAGGCCGCCATCACCGCAGTGTTTGCATTCATAGCGTTTCCGCCTTTCTGTTTGAGTTGAGCACATCATATCGCGGAAAGGCCAAAACTCCTCAAAGGAAATCTAAAGAAAACCTAAATTCCCCCGCACGCATTTTGCCGCGAAAAGCCGGCGCATCCTGTAGGGGAGGGGCTTGCCCTCCCGCGGCAAGGGAGCAGCCCCCGAAAGGCGGGCCGGGCCAGCCGGCCCCTACGGGATATCCGCCAGCTTAAACCCAATCCCCCACACGGTCTTGATATAGGCCGTCTCCGGGTCCGCCTTGGCCAGCTTGGAGCGCAGGTTGCTCACGTGGACATTCACCGTGTTCTCATCCCCAATGAAGTCCTCCCCCCACACCGCCTCGTAGATCTGGGCCCTGGAGAAGGCCCGGCGGGGATTTTCCAGGAGAAGGGCCAGGATGTCGAACTCCCGGCCGGTGAGGGACAGCTCCTCCCCGCCCACCGCCGCGGTGTGGCTGTCCCGGTCCAGGGTGAGGGGGCCCGCCGTGAGCACGTCCGCCTTGGGGGCGGCAAACTGCCGGCTGCGGCGCAGCTGGGCCTCCACCCGGGCCAGCACCTCCGCGTTGTCGAAGGGCTTGGGGATGAAGTCGTCCGCCCCCAGCCTCAGCACATTCACCCGGTCCGACACCCCCACCTTGGCCGACGCCACGATGATGGGCATGGTCCCGCCCCGGCGGATGCGGGCGATCAGCTCCTCCCCCGTCACCCCGGGGAGCATCAGGTCCAGCACAATGAGGTCATAGTCGTATTTCTCCGCCCACAGCAGGGCCTCACTGCCGGAAAAGGCGGAGCGGCAGGTGTAGCCCGCCCCCTCCAGAATGGTGCACAGCAGGCGGTTGATATCCGCGTCGTCCTCCACGACGAGAATGTTGGCGGTGTCCATGGTTGTTCCCCCCAGTTTTTGACTTAACCGGTAGTATAGCACAAAAGCCCCCGGCGTTTCCATACGCCGGGGGCAGATTTTAGACTTTTTTAAGGATTCCCGCGGGCCTTGGGCTTTTGCTCCGTTCCATCCGCCCCTATGGGTCTACCCTCACGCTTCGATGGTCGGCGCCTGGTTGGTGAATTTCTGCTCCGCCTGGGCGATCATCTGGGGCTGGGCCTGCTCCACCTTGTACCAGCCCTTTTTCTTGGCGGCCTCAAAGAGCTGCGCCTGGGTCTGGTGGCCCTGGGTGAGCAGGTTCACAAAGGTGTCCCGCAGCTGCACGTTGGTGCACTCGGAGGCGAACAGGTTGTAGTTGGTGCTCATCTTCTTCTCGGTGAGCAGCAGGTCGGTGATGATCTCGTTTTCCTTCATGGCCGGTCCTCCTTACCGCAAAAAGCCCAGCAGGGTGTCATAGTTCCGCTTGTGCTGGGCGGCATACTGACTGTAGCAGGTTTTCAGCTCGGCCTCAGCGGTGGCCTGCGCCGCGTCCTGGTACTTGCAGCACAGCATCCGCTCAAAGCCCAGCTGGTCCTCCAGGGCGGACAGCTCCTTGGTGCTCAGGTACGACATAGGTGGGTCCCTCCTTCACATTGGTGCTCCCAGTATGTCCACCCAGAGGAAAAACTATACAAAAAATTCCGCGCCCAGGCGGTGGGGCGCGGAATTTCAATCATTTCTTTTTTCTGGCCTTCTGCTTCAGCACGTCCCTGTAGAACGCCTCCATCTCCCTCTTGGTGGTGAAGGTGGCCATATACATCTGGTTGCCCATGGCGCCGGCCAGCACATCGGGGATGCGGCCCACCATCTTCATGTGCCCGCCGTACTTCTCCAGCACCGTCTCGTGGTCCAGGGCAAAGTTCTTGCCGTCCCGCCGGCCGGCGTAGGCGCAGAAGGCGTGCTCCCCCGTCTCCAGGGTGGAGCGGTCAAAGGCGATCATGTCCGCCCAGATCTTGTACACGTTGGTGGAGTTGGCGTAGTTCATCATGTCCGGACTGAACCCGCCGCAGGGGCGCATGTTCACCTCCAGCGCCACCACGTCCCCCTTTTTGCCCATGCCCTTCTGGTCCCGGGTGAGGCGGAAGAACTCGAAGTGGACGAACCGGCTCTTCACCCCGAAGCTCTTGACGGTGGCCCGGCCCGCCTTTCTGGTGTCGGCGGGGAGGTCCTTGACGATGTAGTAGATGGAGTTGTCCTCGTTGTTGACAATGTCCATGATGGACATGGGGGTGACGTTGCCCGTCTCAAAAATGGGCTCGCCCTTGGAGTCGATGATGGCGTCGTAGGAATTGACCTCGGCGTGGACGAATTCCTCCATGATATAGGTCACGTTCCGCCGGTTCTCCAGAAAGCGCCTCAGGTCGGCCTCCCCGTCCAGCCTGTGGGTGTCGGAGGCGCCCACGCCGTTGTCCGGCTTGACCACCACTGGCCAGCCCACCTCCTTGATGAAGGCCAGACAGCCCTCCTCGCCGTCCACCAGGTGGCAGCGGGCGGCGGGGATGCCCGCCCGCTCGTAGAACTCCTTCATCTTGGACTTGTACTTGATCCGGGGTATGTCGTCCACCTGAAAGCCGGAGGTGATGTGGAAATCGGTGCGCAGCTGGGCGTCCCGCTCCAGCCAGTACTCGTTGTTGGACTCCAGCCAGTCCACCCGGCCGTACCGGAAGATGAAGTAGGCCACGGCGCGGTACACCTCGTCATAGTTCTCCAGGCTGTCCACCCGGTAGTACTCGTTCAGGCTGTCCCGCAGCTCCCCGGACAGGCCATCGTAGTGGGCGTCACCGATGCCCAGCACGTTGAGCCCGTTGTTTTTCAGCTCCCGGCAGAACTGCCAGTAGTTGGTGGGGAAGTTGGGGGAAATGAAGATCACGTTTTTCATGGGTGTTCCTTCTCTCTTTTTGATGCCTCCCGGCAAATTCACTGCTCCAGCAGGTAGGGCACGAAATAGGCCACCTGCTTATACCACCAGTCCCAGTCGTGGGCCACGTCCCAGCCCCACACATCCACCCAGAGGTGGATGTCCTTCTCCCGGAAGATGTCCGCCAGCCACAGGGTGGTGCCCGGAATCTCCCAGGGGCCCCGGCCCACGCAGATGACCCCCTTTTTCTGGTTGTAGAGCTGGATGAAAGGGTGGTCCTTGGGCATTCCCGCCAGATAGTGCACCGGCGAGTTGCGGTAGACCACCTCGTCCATGTAGCTGTCAAAGCCGTAGTCGGCGCTGTAGATGCCGCTGAGGGCCAGCAGGCGGTCAAACAGATCCGGGCGGCGGAAAAACAGGTTGGCGGCGTGGGTGGCCCCCAGGGAGCAGCCGAACACCAGCACCCCGGCCTCCCCCTTCCAGCCGTTGCGCTGATTCACCATAGAGCGCATAAAGGGCACCATCTCATCGGTGATGTAGGCGATCCACTGCTCGTACCGGCGGATGCGCCAATAGGGGTCGTCCCCCTTGTTGGACCAGCTCTCGGCGTCCACAGTGTCGATGGCAAACACCATCACCTGTCCTGAGTCGATCCAGGGGGCCCACGCGTCGGTCATTTTGAAATTCTCAAAGTCGAAAAACCGGCCGTCCTGGCAGGGGATGAACAGCACAGGGCGGCCGGCGTGGCCGTAGACCTTGCACTCCATGTCCCGGCCCATAGCGGGGCTGTAGTCCTTGAAATATTGTGTCTCCATCGCTTATCCCTCCATCGGCGCGGGTCTATTCCCGCCCATACAGCAGCGTGTTCATGAAAAATGGAATCTGCCGCTCCCAGCTGGCCTCGCTGTGGTCCCCGCCGGGGACGATGCGGAAGTCCAGCAGCACCTGCCGGTCCAGCAGCGCCGCCGCCGTCCGGCCCAGCAGCTTGAAGGTCTGGGCGTGGTTGGACATCTCCCGGGAGCCGTAGTCCATGTACACCACCGTGCCCGGCGCCACCCGGGCGGAGCGGATCAGGGTGTCCACCTTCCCCGGGGCCACCCACAGGGAGGGGGACAGCGCCGCCGCCCGGGAGAAATAGCGGTTGTACTCCAGCGCGGCGTACAGGCTCATCAGCCCCCCCATGGAGCTGCCCGCGATGAAGGTGTCGCCCCGCCCGGGGAGGGTAGGGAATTCCCGGTCGATCAGCGGCTTGAAGGAGCGGACCATCCACTCCATGGTGGTCCTCCCCCGCCCTGCCACCCGGCCAAAGCCCCCGGTGGCAAAAGACCAGGGGGAGTATTCGCTCAGCCGGCCATTGTCCGGGTGGTGGTTGCACTCCACCGCCGCCACGATGAGCTGGGTCTGGGTGGCGTCCAGGTATTCGCCCATGCCCCAGCTCTTGCCGTAGGTGGCGTCCTCGTCGAAAAACACGTTGTGCCCGTCAAACATGTAGAGCACGGGATAGCGCAGATCCGGGTCCATTTCCCAGGAGTCGGGGAGATAGATGTAGGCCCGGCGGGGCTCGTCCCCAGTGAGCTCAGGGATGGTAATGTTCCAGCTGTCAATCATGGCCAGGTCCTTTCCCGCTTCTAAGCGACGATTGTGATATGATTTAGTTTAGCACAGTACAGTAAAAAAATCAATCCACGGATTCCCCCTATCTTCCCCTTCCCTGCCCCGCCGTTCTGGCGCATTTTCACAGATATTTTGCCCGCCGCTCTTGACGGGGCCCGGGTCCTTGTGCTAGAATAGCCTCCGGCAGCTTCTCCACGCTGGTATAGCTCAGTCGGTAGAGCAGCTGATTCGTAATCAGCAGGTCGTGTGTTCGAGTCACATTACCAGCTCCAGCCCGCCCCCTCAAATCCGCCGGTCTCTGCGGATTTGAGGGGTTCGTTTTTCCGTCCGGCCTGCGCCCCCGGCGGCAAAGGGCCGTCCCCCTTCCCGCGCACAAAGTCAAAACGCAAAAGGAGAGGCCGTCCGCAAGGACGGCCTCTCTTCGCAGATTGCTGCAGCTTCTTACTGCTCCTCCTCCAAGTCGAAGTCCGGACCGAAGCGCAGGTCGTCCCCACTTCTCACAGCCTGGAGTTCCGTGTCAGCGACAGGCGGCTTCAGCATGGTGCACCGGCCATTGAGGCGGCCTCCGTCCTCCACCACCAGGGAGGCCGTGGTCACATCTCCCTCCACGCCGCCGGTGGGCTCCAGCCGGATATGCTCCCGGGCGTGGACGCCGCCCTCAATCCGGCCGGCCACCCGGACCACATCCGCCTTGACGGGACCGCGGACCAGCCCTGTCTCCGCCACAATCACCGCGCCGGTGAGGTCGAATTCGCCCTCCACCACGCCTTCCACCTGGACCACGCCCTCGCCCCGGAGCGAGCCCGTGATGGTCACGCCCTGGGCGATGACCGTGCTGCCCGCCCGGGAGCCGCCTGACACGGGAACCACCGGCTCCTCATCCTTGGGGAGCACAGACAGCTCAGAGCGAGTCTCTGTTTTTTGCACACTGAAGAAACCCATAAGGATCCTCACCTTTCCCTTTTGTATCGCCTCTACTTTACCACAGAACCGGGAAAAGTTCAAGCCCCCAATGTCCCCGCTTTTTCGCCGAAAAACTGACTCTGCTAGGGGGCCACCAGCCGCCGCCGGAACAGCAGGGCGGCCACCGCCATGAGGGCGGCGGCCCAGGCGGACACCCACAGCAGGTGGCCGGGCAGCGCCGCCCAGTCCCCCGCCAGGGCGGCTCGGGCCCCGTCTGCCCCGTGGGCAAAGGGGAGCAGGTAGGCAAAGGTCTTGAACCCCTCCCCCATCAGGGACAGGTCAAACCAGATCCCCGCCAGAAAGGCCGTCACGTTGGTCAGCAGCGCCCCGCACATGCCGCCCACCTGCTTGTCGTTGAACAGCGTTCCGCACAGCAGGCCCAGGGCGATGAACAGCAGGGCGGAGGGGATCAGGGCGGCCACCGCTGCCAGCAGGTTCCAGCTCAGGGGCAGGCCCAGGGCCACCGCCGCCCCCAGGCAGATCACACTCTGCCCCACCGCCATGGGCAGCAGGGGCAGCAGGTAGCCCAGCAGAAAGTCGGAGGCCGTCATGGGGGAGGCGGTGAGCCGGGCCAGGAAGGCCGATGAGCGATCCTTGGCCAGCAGCAGGCCGGAGAACAGCGCCATAAAGGTCAGCCCGAACAGGGCCATACCCGGGGCCAGGGTGTCCAGCTCAAAAATGTGCACCGGAATATTGCGCTGGATAAGGGTCATCATCAGCAGGAGCACCAGGGGAAAGCCCAGCCCGAAAAACAGGGTCAGCGGGTCCCGGAACAGCTCCTTGACGTTGCGCTTGGCAAAGGCTCTCACTCTCATGACGCCGCCTCCCCTCCCGCCAGAACCACAAAGGCATCCTCAAAATCATCCCGGCCCGCCAGGGCCTTCAGCTCCTCCGCCGTGCCCACGGCCCGCAGCCGCCCGGCGTTCATGATCCCGATGCGGTCCGCCAGCGACTCCGCCTCCTCCAGGTAGTGGGTGGTCAAAATGATGGTGGTGTGCCCCTTCAGTCCCCGGATGACCGACCACAGCTCCCGCCGGGCCAGCACGTCCAGCCCCAGGGTGGGCTCGTCCAAAAACAGCACCTCCGGCTGGGACACCAGGGCCATGGCGATGGACAGCCGGCGCTGCCAGCCGCCGGACAGGGTCTTGGCCCGCCGTTTCCACCACTCCTCCAGCCCCAGCCGGGCCATCACCTCCTCCGCCCGCCCCATGGGCCGGCCATAGATGCCCGCCATCAGCTCCAGATTCTCCCGGACGGTGAGGTTGGGGGCCACGGCGGTCTCCTGGGGGGAGACGGCCAGAATCTCCTTGGCCCGGCGGCTGTCGGTGCGGACGCTGTGCCCCATCAGCTCCGCGTCTCCCCGGGTGGGGGCGGTGAGGCAGGACAGCATTTTGATGGTGGTGGACTTCCCCGCCCCGTTCACCCCCAGCAGGGCGAACAGCTCCCCCTCCGGCACGGACAGCTCCAGGGCGTCCACCACCCTGCGGCCCCCGTACTCCTTGGTGAGGCCCAGGATCTGTATCGCGTTCATTTTTTCTCCTCCTGCTTCTGTTGGGCCATCCGGGCCTGCCGGATGGATTCGTCCATAAAGTCGATCATCCCGTCGAAGCCCACAATGGCGATGCCCCGCTTCTTGTCCGCCATCAGCAGCAGGCTGTCCCCCGGCTCGATCTCGAACAGGTCCCGCACCTCCTTGGGAATGACGATCTGGCCCTTGTCCCCCACCCGCACGGTGGATAAAAACTGGTCGCTGGGCAATTTCAGCTTCATTCCAACTCCTCCTATTAGTTTTATTTTTCCCACTTAGTATAACTCGGGAAACCTCCGCTGTCAAGCGTCTATTTTCCGGCGGGGCCGCATAGGCTTGGGGAGAGGTGAAGCGTATGCGAAAGAAACGGACAACCCGGCCCTGGGTTCGGGGACTGCGGCTGGGCGCGGCGGCCCTGGTGGCCGCCCTGGCCCTGTGGCTGGCCTGGCTGGTGGGGGACCCCGCCGCCGCGCTGGACAATCTGCGGGAGCTGGCGGGCAGCGCCCAGGTGGCCCTGGCCCTGCTGTCGGCGGAGCTTGGCCTGGAGGAGGACCCCGGCATCCTGTCCGGCTGGGACAGGCTGGTGCTGGCCCAGTCCTCCCTGCTGGGGAGCGGCCTGCCCGCGCCGGAGCCCTCCGCCTCCCAGCCCCCTCCCGTCCAGAGCCAGGACCTGGCCGAGCTGGACCCCGCCGGGGAGGATGAGGATGCCGATCCCCCCGCCTCCACCACCGCGCCGGAGGGCATCATCCCCAAAACCATGGTGGCCGGATCCTCCGCCAAGTATGTGACGGCGGAGGGGGTCTCCATCTACAACCACACCGACTACACCCTGGACATACCCGCCCTGCTGGCCAACGCCCCCCAGCTGTCCGCCGCCGGGGAGGGGCCCAAGGTGCTGATCTACCACTCCCACGCCACCGAATCCTACACCATGGACGGCACCGACCTGTACGAGCCCAGCGGGGACCACCGCACCCTGGACACCAACTACAACATGGTCCGGGTGGGGGAGGAGATGAAGGCGGTGTTTGAGGCGGCGGGCATCGGCGTGGTCCATGACACCACGCTGTACGACTATCCCAGCTATAACGACGCCTATGTCCGCTCGGTGGAAGGGGTAGCGGAGAACCTGAAGAAGTATCCCTCCCTGGTGCTGCTGCTGGACGTCCACCGGGACGCGCTGGTGGCCAATGACGGCACCATTTACAAGGTGGTGGCGGGCACGGTGGACAACTGCGCCCAGGTGATGATGGTGATGGGCAGCGACGCCACCGGCCAGGTCCACCCCAATTGGAAGGTGAACCTGGCGCTGGCGGTGAGCATCCAGGCGGCGCTGTCCGGCAAATGGTCCACCCTGGCCCGGCCCCTGGTGCTGCGCCCCACCCGGTTCAACCAACACCTGTCCACCGGCACCATCCTGGTGGAGGTGGGCACCCACGGAAACACTCTGCAAGAGGCCATCACCGCCGCCCGGCTGTACGCCCGGACGGTGGTGGAGCTGATGGAACAGGAAGAGAGCGCCGGATAACCGGCGCTCTCTTCCCGCTCACACGCTGGAGCCCTGTCTTCTCTTGTACAGCACAAGCTGCGGGTCCGCGCCGCCGCAGCCGTACTCGCACACCACCAGGTGTTCGCCGTTGGCGGCCAGGCCGTAGCACCGCTCGCTGCCCGGCCTCTCCACCTGACAGCCCAGGTAGATCTCGCCGTCCCGCAGCAGCTTGAAGCGCTGCCCGTTGGGCAGGGTATACTCCATATTGATGTAGGACCCGCACAGCGGGAACAGCTGGGTAACCGGGGGCAGATCGGGAAGATCCAAGGCGTTGAATTCCCGAATCAGCCGGTCTTGATAGGCCAAAAACGCCGCTTTCCCGCCGTCCCTGTAGCATCTCCACACCAGGCACTCCTCCTCGAACGGCCGCCCGTCCGTCTCAGCGCACCCCCTGCACCCCGCGCTCATCCCGCAGCTGCCGCAGTCCGCTCCGCATACTGTTGACATAGTTGTCCCTCCTGTTTGTTTACGCCCGCGCCGCGCCGCTCTCCCGGGCCGCCTGAGCCACCGCCTTGGCCACGGCGGGGCACCTCCCCACAAGGCTGCGCCTTGCGGGGGCCCCTGTTTTTATCATCCTCGGGCGAAATCAATTCGCCCTGCGGCAAGCTTTTGCGGTGCAAAATGCTTGCACGCGCTGCCGCGCGCCCCGCTCTGCGGGGCCCCGCGGGTGTGCCCCGCAGCCCGTCCGTCTACGCCCGCGCCGCGCCGCTTTTTTTCGCCGCTTCCGCCACCGCCTTGGCCACGACGGGACACACCCGCTCATCAAAGGCGGCGGGGATGATGTAGTCCGGGGACAGCTCCCCCTCCCCCACCAGCTCCGCCAGGGCCCGGACGGCGGCCTGCTTCATCTCCTCGTTGATGTCCGACGCCCGCACGTCCAGGGCCCCCCGAAACACCCCGGGGAAGGCCAGCACATTGTTGATCTGGTTGGGGAAGTCGCTGCGGCCGGTGCCCACCACCGCCGCCCCGGCTGCCCTGGCCAGGTCGGGCATGATCTCTGGCGTGGGGTTGGCCATGGGAAACAGGATGGGCTTGTCCGCCATGGAGCGCACCATGTCCTGGGTGACGATCCCCGGCGCGGACACGCCGATGAACACGTCCGCCCCCTTCAGCGCCGCCGCCAGCCCGCCCTGGGTGATCTCCGGCCGGGTCATGTCCGCCAGCTGGGCCAGGGCGGGGTCGCCCTCCAGGTCGGGCCGCCCGGGGCAGACAATCCCCCGGATGTCGCACAGCACCGCCCGGCGCAGCCCCATGGACCACAGCAGCTTGAAAATGGCCGTCCCGGCGGCCCCCGCCCCGGACATCACCAGCTTCACCTCCTCCAGCCGCTTGCCCACCAGCTTCAGCGCGTTGGTCAGCGCCGCCGCCACGATGATGGCGGTGCCGTGCTGGTCGTCGTGGAAAATGGGGATGTCGCACCGCTGCTTCAGCCGGCTCTCAATCTCAAAGCACCGGGGGGCGGAGATGTCCTCCAGGTTCACCCCGCCGAAGGACCCGGCCAGCAGGGCCACCGTGTTGACGATCTCGTCCACATCCTTGGAGCGCACGCACAGGGGTACCGCGTTCACCCCGCCAAAGGCCTTGAACAGCACGCACTTGCCCTCCATCACCGGCATGCCCGCCTCGGGGCCGATGTCTCCCAGGCCCAATACCGCCGTGCCGTCGGTGACCACCGCCACCGTGTTCCACCGGCCGGTGAGCTCGTAGCTCTTGTTCACGTCCTTTTTGATCTCCAGGCAGGGCTGGGCCACCCCGGGGGTGTAGGCCAGGGAGAGGGACTGCCGGTCCTTCACCTCCATCTTGGGCACCAGATCCAGCTTGCCCCGCCACTGGTAGTGAAGCCGCAGGGATTCCGCCGCGTAATCCATAGGGAACGCTCCTTTTCTTTGATATCCGGGAGAGTATATCACACCGGAGGGAAAAAGGGAAGCCCCGGCCTGAGCCGGGGCTTTCTCCCTCTAGGACAAAATCAGCTGGATGGGGTCCGCCGGCCGCTCCCCCGCCAGGGGCAGGGTGACAATGGCCTTGAACAGGTCGCCGTCAATGCTGATCTCAAACTTCCCGTGCTGGAGCTCGGTGAGGGACTGGGCGATGGACAGCCCCAGGCCGCTGCCCGCCTGGTTGCGGGACTCGTCCCCCCGGACGAACCGCTCCATCAGCCGCTCGGCGGGCATATCCAGAGCGTCCCGGGAGATGTTCTTCACCGACAGCACCGCCCAGCTCCCGCTGCGGCGCAGGTCCACGTAGACCCGGGTGCCCGGCAGGGCGTATTTGGCGCAGTTGGTGAGCAGGTTATCCAGCACCCGCCACAGGTGCCGGCCGTCCGCCTCCACCCACAGGGGCTCCCCGGGCAGGGAGCGCACCACCGTCAGCTTCTGAGCCTCCAGTCGCTCGCCGGTCTCGGCCAGGGCCTGGTCGGTGAGCTGAACCCAGTCCAGCCGCTCCCAGTTCACGCTCAGATTGCCGGTGGACGCCTTGGACGCCTCCACCAGGTCCTCGGTGAGCTTCTTCAGCCGCTGGCTCTTCCGGTCCAGCACCTCGATATACTCCTGGGCCTTGGGGTCGCCGATCTCCACCTTTTTCAGCAGGTCCACGTAGTTGATGATGGAGGTCAGCGGCGTTTTCAAATCGTGGGACACGTTGGTGATGAGCTCCGCCTTGAAGTGTTCGCTCTTCATCCGCTCGTCCACCGCCGTGGAGATGGCGTGGCCCAGGTTGTTCAGCTCGTCCGCGTGGCCCCGCAGATCGGGGAGCATCCGGTGGGTGTTGATGTGGTAATCCGGGTTGCCGCCGATGATCTCCTGGGTGCCGCGGCGGATCAGCTTCCACTGGTACGCCCAGGTGCACAGGTACACCGCCACGACGGCGCTCACCAGCAGCCACAGCCCGGTGGCATTGCCGTTGTCCACCGTCACAATGGTAAAGAGGAAGTATCCCATACAGCCCATCACCGCCTTCCAGATCAGGGGGACGGCCTGCACCGCCCGCCCCGTGGTTCTGCACAGCTCCCAGCACCAGTCCCAAAAGCGTACAAACAGCCTCCAGCTCCAGGCGCACAGCTTCCACGTCCAGGTATTGCGCAAAAGCGTGTGTGCCTTGCACCGGGCGCACATCGTCACCAGCCCCGCCAGTCCCATAGCCGCCGCCGCGGCCACCGCCAGCCCCACAAAGATCAGCTGCATATACATGGGCATATACAGGTCGTAGGCGTGGACGATCATATCCGCCCCAATATACACGCAGACCGAGCCGCCCAGGAGCAGCAGGCACAGCAGCACATCGCCGGGCAGACGGTGGAACCAGTTGAGGTAGACGCCCTCCTCACCGGCCTTGTGCCCCGCGCCGCAGCACAGGTACACCGTCAGCAGAACCCCCAGCACCCCCAGCACTATGGTGACCGTCAAGTAGCCCTCCCGGCTGGCCTGCCACTCCCCCAGCTTGACAGCCGCCTTGCGGTACTGATCGTCCACCCGGAGGGCGTCGTCCACCCACAGGATCAGGTTGACCTCCTCCCCCTGCTGCTGGGCGGCGGCCTCCGGGGTCAGCTCCCAGGTCAGGCTCTCCGGCTTGAAGATGTAGCCAGACTCGTTGGCCTCCAGACAGGCGCGGATAGTGGGCAAATAGACATACTCCTGGTGGCCCATGGTCACCCGCAGCACATTGGTGTAGCCGCTTTCATCCGCCAGCACCCGGTTCATCGGGATCATAACGGTGTCCCCGTCAGGCACATTCACCAGGACACTATTCACCGGGGCCTCCTGCTGCCCGGCAGCCTCCACCAGATCGGGGAGCAGCTCCCGCCAGTTGTCGTCATACCGCACGCCGTCATAGTCCTCCCGGTTGACGGCTCCCTGCAGGGTATCCATCCCAAAGTAGCCCCATCCGGCGTTAACCTCACTGGTGCTCCCGCCCCGGGTGTAGGTCGCCCAGTAATCCAGCTCCACCTTGGCGCTGTCCTCCTCGGTGTTGCCGTAGATGAGATTCCCCTGTTTGTCCAGCAGCTGCCAGCGCAGGTTGGTGGCCCCGGCGTCGTACTGGGCCTCCATCCACTCCAGGTTCCGCTTTTGCGTCAGGTCCAGCTCATACCCCGCCGCCATCCGATCCTTGTACAACACCAGATTGCGCACGACGAGATAGTCCTGGCGCACCAGATAGTCCTGGGTATAGCCGCTGCCCTCACTATAAAAATAGGTGTCGCCCCACAGGGCGTCGAAGTTGGCCAACTGATACCAACCCATGATCGCTGTGGCGGTGAACGCCGCCACAGCCGCGGTGAAGGCCAGGGCCTTCACCATCATGTTTTCCCGCCACTTCATGTCATCTTCTCCATTTTATAGCCCAGGCCCCACACCACTTTGAGATACCGGGGGTTGGCGGGATCGATCTCGATTTTCTCCCGGAGGTGCCGGATGTGGACGGCCACGGTGTTCTCGCTGCCCAGAGCGGGGTCGTTCCACACCTGCTCGTAGATCTGGGCGGTGGAGTACACCCGGCCCAGGTTCTTCATCAGCAGGCGCAGGATGTTGTATTCGATGGGGGTGAGGGCCACCGCCTCCCCGTCCACCGTCACCGACTTGGCCTCGTCGTCCATGACAATGCTGCCGTTGCGCAGCGCGCCGTCCGCCTCCTGCGCGGAGACCTTGCCCCCCAGGGTGGTGTACCGCCGCAGCTGGCTCTTCACCCGGGCCAGCACCTCAATGGGGTTGAAGGGCTTGGTGATATAGTCGTCCGCGCCGATGTTCAGCCCCAGCACCTTGTCTGAGTCCTCGCTCTTGGCGGTGAGCAGGATGATGGGGATGTTCCCGCCGGACTCCCGCAGGCGGGCTGTGGCCCGAATGCCGTCCAGCTGGGGCATCATGATGTCCATCAAAATGAGGTCGATGTTCTCCTCGTTCACATATCGGATGGCCTGCTCCCCGTTGTAGGCGGACACCGTGCGGTAGCCCTCGCTGGTCAAATAGATCTCCAGCGCCGAGACAATGTCCTTGTCGTCGTCGCAGATGAGCACCGTGTACATGGTGCACTCCCCCTTTGCTCTACCTGTTGTCACGCTGCGCCTGCTCGCTTCGCGCGGCTTCGCGCTTCTCGTTGTCACGCTGCGCCTGCTCGCTTCGCGCGGCTTCGCGCCTCTCGTTGTTATTATCCTACCAGTATGCGGATTAAGCCGCAAGGGGGAAAATCTTTAAATTCCCCTTAAGAACCCATTAGGCGCCGTTTGAAAATTGGCGATGTACCCAACAGCGAGGGATTTTTTCGCCAGACAAGGCGATTTGGCGCAGAAATACTTTGTGTATTTCAAGTCAAATCAACGCCGTATGGCGGGAAAGGACCCGCTGCTTGGGCCTGTTGACAATTTTCAAACAAGCCCTAGTGCCATTTTTCAAGCGGCGCCTAGGGCTTGTTTGAAAAATAGGGAAGGCAGAGCTAAATCAACAAAATAGCGATAGCGGCAATGTAAATGAAGGCAAGAAAAGATGCATCCAATTTGTCATATCTGGTGGCGATCCTACGAAACCATTTAAGCTTTTGGAAGAAGCATTCAACCAAATGGCG
>ERZ808037.699-NODE-699-length-28002-cov-14.066500_pt1 | contig 28002 bp, 29 predicted proteins | sample MGYA00380190_ERZ808037 | MGnify/ENA primary metagenome ERZ808037 (study PRJEB31490, sample SAMN06133399) | mouse gut metagenome | isolation source: J9 | host: mice | place: China: Chengdu | collected 2015-05 ...
CACAAACGGCAAGCAGGGCAAGTGTGGCCACACTTGCCATTTTTGACTGGCCGGGGGCCGTCAAAAATGCTTGTTGGGGTTGCACCCCAAACCCGCCGGAAGCCTCTGGACACGGTGTCCAGAGGCTTCTGTCTGCGGCCCCGTCGCTATCGCTCCTGGGCCTTATTCTCCCGCCCGTCAGACAGGCCGAGGAGGTGATCGACGTTGGCCTTGACCGCCACCGCCTCCCGCATTTCCTGTTGTGCCGCCCGGTATTGGGCATAGAGTTTTTTCTTCCGCTCCGCCAGCTCCCGGCGCTCCTTTTTCAGCGCGTCCATCCTTGGGAGCTTGGCCCCGCCCAGAATGTCGTTGATTGCCGCCTTTGCCGCCCGATAGGAGGCCAGCGCCTCCTCATGCTCCGCCAGATACTTCTTGCTGTACCGGGCGGCCTTGTAGCCGTCGAATACGGGCCGGGTCTTGGCGTAGTCCACCACGGCCCCCATGAGTTTTGTGGTGGAGGCCAGCCGCTCCTCCACTCCCCGCAGCTCCCCGGCCAGGGCGTGGGCCCGGTCCACCGCCTCCGCCGTCCGCTCCGCCAGGGCGTCATAGTCGGTCAGCCCGTTCTCCTGGAGAAACTGGAGGGCGGCGGCCATCTGTTTGAGATTGTATATTTTTGCCCACCGCTCATAGCCTGGGCCCTTGCCCTGGGCCATACGCTGCTGAATGTCAATAATCAGATTGACGCGCCGGGGAGCCGCCGAACGGGGCCGCCCCTGGGCGGGCTTGCGGACGGGGGCCCGCCCGTCGATCACCGCCTCCACGTCCTCCGGGCCGTAGCCGTCCCCCAGGGTGGAAGCCCGGAAGCGGGTGGCCCGGTCCTGGCCTGGGAGCCGGAACGAGATTACCCCGCCCCGGCCCCACTTCACCTGGACCCCCGCTGCCTCCATCCGTTTGAGGAAGTCGGCAAGGCAGGCGGGCCGGTCCGCCAGGGCCCCGTCTATGATCCCCCGTATCTGCTCCTTGTAGGAGGGAGGCCGGGCCGCGCCCAGCCATTGGCCGTAGTGCTGGAATTTCCCCTTGCTGTGGAGCTTGGGGTTTTTGATCACGGACAGGTCATGCTCCAGGCATATCCGGTCGGACAGCCGCCGCAGGGCGCGGGCGGAGCCTAAAAAATCCCGGTATTTCCGGGTGCAGTCAAGGGTGGTGGAATTGTAGTAAATGTGAACATGAGGGTGGGGCCGGTCCGCGTGGGACACCACGAAGAAAGCGTGTTTTCCCTTGGTCCAGCGCATCGCCAGCTCATAGCCGATGTTCAGCGCCTCCTCCGGGTCCAGCTCCCCAGGAGGGAACGATTGACGGATCTGATAGCACAGCACATCGGCGTCCCGCTTCTGCTCCCGGCCCGTGATAGATTTATACCGGGCCTTGCTCAAAAGAAACTCGCTGTCAGCGGTGAGGGGGTCGCACTCGTAGGAGCGGATCAGGGACCCGTCCAGGGTCTTTTCCGGGTTCTGGCCGTAGTCGAAGCGGTCCGACAGAGAGGCCAGGATCGACTTGCCCCCGCTGATATGGTGGGTTATGAGACGGGTCGTCGCCAGGGACAGCACCCCCTTTCAAAATCGGTTCTCCCTCCCTCTGGACACGGTGTCCAGAGGCGGGGACAGCCGGGGAGCGGCCAGGGCCGCTCCCACGGGTCACAGGGCCACCACCTGGGCCAGCTTCTCCAACAGCTCGGAGAGAGGGCCCCACAGGTCGGCATAGTCCTTTTGGAGCGCCTGGAGCTCGTTGGGGTAGAGGCCGCCGTAGGTGTTCACATGGAGCGCCGCCTGATTGAGATTGTTGGCGCACCGCCGCTGGAGGGACACCAGCTCCCGCACCGGGGAAAGGTCCACCTGGAGCACATAGCCGTTGAGGGCCATTTTTCGCATATAGGCCCCCATGTTCAAAATCCCCACCTGGGCCATGCGCTCCTGGATTTGCCGCTGCTCCTCCGGCGTCACCATGACATGAAGATGAACAGAGCGGCGGCGTTTCTTTCCCGCCACGGCTACCGCTCGCCCCGGTCCGGGGCCTCCCTTTTTGGGCTGGGCGGGGCCTGCCGTTCCTGGGCCTGCCGCCCCGCCTCCTGCATCTGCCGGGAAATGGAGGGTTTCCGCTCCATGCGTTTCCCCACAGCCGGGTTGTCCTTGGAGGGCCGCAGCTCATAGTCCGCCATATCCTTTTCCGACAGGGGCCGCGTGTAGGTCAAATGCCCCCAGGCCAGGAATGCGCCGCCCTCCACGGGAACGCGCTGGTCGTAGTTTACGATCTCGTCCGGGGCGTTGTGCGGCGGCTTGGGGATTGGGGCGGCGGCCACGGCGGGGTAGCTCCGCCGCCTCCTGGGGCTTCTCCCACTCCTGCCCGCCCTCCTTGGCCGGGTCCGTCTGCTCCTGCCCGGCCCCCGCCCGGACCGACGACAGGTCGATCACCTTGTTCTCCGGGGCCGGGGGACCCTCCATGCCGGGGATCACCCCCTGGGCCTCCGGCTCCGGGGCGGGCGGGGCCTCCGACACTTCCGGCGCGGGGGGCTCCAGCGTTTGTCCCTCCGGGGCTGGGGTCGTTTTAATTTCTTCTGCCATTCGCTTGACCTCCTTACTTTTTCAAATACAAACGGGGCCAAAACCTTATTTTTGCCCCGTCTCCTTATACGTTTTCCTCCTTTCCCTGTCATGCAAAAACGCCGCCCTTTTTACAGCCGGGCGGCGTTTTCGGTAAGGTTGACAGTCCATTTTTTTGTTGTTTATCATGTTTCCCTTTGTCAAGCGTTGCAATGGATAGAGCCAAAAATAAATTTTTCTTCATTCTTGTTTTCTTTAAATTAAGCATTTTCATCACACTCCTAAATTACTGTTTTTACTTGATTTTGACTTCATTATAAGTTCATAATTCATCGGCTCTGCATCTTATGCGTCTGGCTCTTTGATGATAATTCGCATGAATATAGTAAGTTCAACGATTTCTAATATTTCTTATAGATGTATTCGGTGAAAATCCGATAAAAGCAATAGACAATCCAGACCACCCAAGTTATTTCCCACTTTTGTGTTATTATACTAATCAATAAATATAGGACAGCGACAGTAATAGCGATAATCCAATTCGATATTTTTTTCTTCTTGCTTATTTCATTCTTTGATACTTTCACAACATCTGATAATAAGTTCTCATACTCGTTAGCATCGCCGTTTTCTATCCTTTCGCCCTTGAATAATTCCGCTATGGTAATCCCCAAAGATGTAGCTAATGGCTCAATAAGAGATACATCTGGAAATCCAATCCCTCGTTCCCATTTTGAAATAGCTGCACTTGATACTCCTAATTCATTAGCTAAATCCTGCTGAGTACGATTTTTTTCTTTTCTGATAGCAGCAATCAAGCTGCCTGTTTTTTGAGCATTCAATTTTTACACCCTCTTTCTACCTCTTATATTACCACAAGAAATACTATATTCAACAAACGCTCCGTTGAAATGGTAAACACTACATTGAATTTCTGATAAAAAACCGATAATACACCGTTTTTTTATATGGTGGGCGTTTGCCTTAAAACCTCATGAAATAAAATAAATCCAATGAACTGTGATTTTATTTCACAAGTTCATCGGCTCTGCGTCTTTGCGTCTGGCTCTGCGATGACTGTCATTTTCAAATTTGTTACTTCAATCAATGTTTCTTGTTTACACTTTGGACAATAGAGAGGATAATTTTTCAAAATCGTATCTTCTCTGATTTTATCACGAGTTTTATTTCCACAAACAGGACAACGTATCCAATTATTATTTTTCAAAATATCACCTTCTTAATCTTCAATTGTAAATATTTCTTCGATAGAAACACCAAAGACTTTTGCTATATTCCATGCCAAAACTAATGAGGGATTATATTTTCCTTTTTCTAGATTTCCGATAGTTTCCCTACGAACACCTACAAGTTTGGCTAAATCCTCTTGTTTCATGTCATATTTGGCTCTATATTCTTTTATGCGATTTTTAATCATTCTCTGCACCCTTTCGCTCTTTCCACTCAAAACCAATAAGAGCAACACTAAAAGCTAAAATAGCCACAGCAAAACTCAGTGCAAAAGCCATAGGAACAGCCTTAGCAATACCATAAATATAAACACAAACAAACATAAAAAGAACAAGAGAAATCATTTCTGACATAAACGCAAATGTAGCCGCCTTTTGAACATTAAAGCGGAAAAATTCATCTGGTATGACCCAGAAATAGCGCAGATAATAGGCAAAGCCAAAGAAACCGTATAAACCAGTATTTTCTGTTTGCCACCCTAAAATCGCAATTAACGCTAATAAAGATAAAAAGCCCAAGTAATTAATTCTGTGGTTCATAAAAATCCTCCTTGTTTTGTGGTGTATTTCGCTCTTTATGTTATAAATATACCACTTTTTAAAAATTGTGTCAATATACTTAAATTAATATGGCGACAGTTTTCGCTGCCGCCACTCCGCTATACAAAAATCAATTCTTGTTCTATAATCTCCCTCGCACAAGCTCTTATGTTATTAAGCCACCCTGCCCATTCTAAGGCGTTTTCTTCCTTTAGGCGTTCTGTTATACCCTGTGCTTGTTTCATGTCCTCTATGAGCCTTTCAAAGCGTTCCTGTGCATGCCTGTCAATATCAGCAAGGTAGGCGTTGAGCCTGCCGCTTGTGAGAAGATTGGTGTATGTAACCCTGCGGTACTGCTTCAGATAGTCCAGATGCCGCTGTCCCCATGTGCCTATCGGCTGTTCTTCTTCGGCGGGTACGGTTAAATACGGTATTAAATAATCGCCTTGTCGCTCGTATCTGCCGCCCTGTTCCTCAAATAATGATTTTGCCATTGTTTATTACCTCCACATTCTTTTTTATTTTGAATGTCCGCAAAATCCGTCCTACACATATCACACAGGAGCAGGGGAATGAGAATCCTGGCACGAACTGCCCGGATTTTGACATGAGTGGTATCGTGAAGAACAAACGCTTTGTGGGCCGGCTTATTCCAGCAACGGATGCCCAGGCCTTGCAGACACCCTTCCATTCATCAGAGCGCTTCCAGGGGCAGCATGATTTCCGTTGCAAAAACGCCCTCTTCATCCTGCCGTCCGATATAACCGTCATACTTTTCCACTATCCGGTCCACCCGCATCAGCCCAAATCCATGGCCTATGCTGCTTTTGGCAGACAGATAGGTTTTTCCTTCTTTCCTGATCCGGCCGCTCACGGAATTAGAAAAAGAAATATAAAGCTGGTCCTTCAATATTCCGATAAACAGCCGGATAAAACGATCCCCTGGCTTTTCGCAGCCAGGGCTTTTCTCAGGGCCTTGCACAGAGCTTTGGCCAGGGCTTTGATCAACACATGCCTCCATGGCATTATCCAGAAGATTGCCGATAATCACACACAAATCAATCTCTGAGATCTGCAGATTAGACGGGACTGCCGCCTTGGCATTGACGTCAATGCCCTTTGACCTTACCAGGGATAATTTGGAATTTAAGATAGCGTCCACCATCACATTCCCTGTCTTTATCACCCGGTCCACAGACGTAAGGTCAGCGTTTAAATCCAGAAGGTATTGTCTTGTCTTTTCCCCATCATCCGCCAAAGCAAGCAGGGCCTGGATATGATTATGGTAATCATGCCGCCCACTTCATACTCAGTTCTCCCAAGGTCATTTTTTTCTAATGCTTTGTACATAAATTTTTAACAATTATAAAGCACTGTGTATGGTATACTATGGTAAAATAACAAACAGAGGATTTCACTGCCGAAAGGAGCCCTTCATGAAAAATAAACCCAAACAAATTGCCGCCATTATCTGTATCGTACTGCTCGTGCTTTTATATGTCGCCACGCTGATTGTTTCGGTTTTGGATTTTCCAGGCTCCGACAGGCTGTTTGGAGCATGTATCGTTGCCACCGTCGGGCTTCCCATTTTGCTGTGGATTTTTATCTGGGTATACGGAAAATATACCAACAAGCGGACCATTGCGGAGATTTTTCCTGAAGATGAAAAAAGGGCATGACGTGATAGAGTGTTCCTGCTTCTTAAGCAGCAGTCCCATCTCTTTTCCGTTTATACCCTTTCAATCATGCAGCTATGCTCTTTCTTCTTTGCGTCATAATTGATCCCCACCATCACAATCTCTCCGTCATAGTCCTTCAATACTGTCGGATAATTCCGGTCTTTAATCTGCCGGAGTGCTCCCCCGGAGGATTTATTCCATTTCAGTTCAACTACCAATGCCGGGAGCTGTGACTTCTGCTTCGGCAGGTACACTACATCCGCAATCCCTTTTCCTGATGCAAGCTCCTCAACTCTCATATACTGGTCTACGGCAGAGATATACGCAAACTTAATCACATATCGTAACGCCTGTTCATTATTATAAAAGGTTGGCGCATACTGTGTAGCGCGTAACTCCTCTATAGATTTTGCCACTGCCTCCCCATTGCCTGTAATAGTATCCTCCAAAAGCTTTTGGGAACGGCCAAGCAGTTCCATCCATTTCCGATTCACATTCCCGCCCTTCAGAATCTTCCGGAACTCAATCCGCATCTCCTCATTGGGGATACGCGCTGTCCCATCCTCCTCACACCAGGTGAGGTACCCCAAATGGATCAATAACGTCAACACATCATCGCGGCTCTTAAAAGTCTCAAAATCATTTTCAAAAAAGTCCGTGTCAACCTTTATCTCCTCCCCGGAAATCAGCCGGGAAATCGTCTCCTGCAATCCTTCAAAATCCATATTAATGTAGGTCATCAGCGATTCTGCTGCCGAAGTCTTCTGCCAGTAGGAGCCAAACTTTTTCTTCCGCATCGCCAGAGTGACCGAATAAGGATTGTAAATTGCCCCAGCATCCGGAAAATCATACCCATCGTACCAGCTTTTCGCCTCTTCAAAGCTCATCCCATAGCTTTCGCACAATCTCTCTACCTCGTTTTCCGTGAATCCGGTGAACTTTGCAAATCCGTCCGGCTCCAGAATCGGATATTCTACAAAATCCGAGATCGCTGACTGGGAACCATCCTTTTTGATAGGCAGGATTCCCGTCATATAAGCTGCCGCCACTACCTTCGGTGTGAAATTATTATTTTTAAACCACCCTCTGAGCAGGTTCAAATACGCCGACCAAGCCTCCCCATCCCCCTTTGCCTCACGGATCAGGGCATCCCACTCGTCAATGATAAATACAAATTCTCTGCCAGTCTCTTCCACACAACGAATTAAATCCTCCATAAGGCTTTCTCCGACAGCCAGCTCTGGGAATATATCCTTCAACTCCTTATGGATCGCGTTCACGATTTCGTCCGGCACATCCGCCATCATTTTTCTTTGCCTCTTTGCCTCGGAAATAAAGCCGGTAATATCAAGATTGATCACATGATACCGGTTCAAGTGCGCCAAATACCCCTGCGTCCGTGCAATTTCCTTGTCATCAAAGAGCCCGTGGGAATCACAGGAACAGTCATAGTATGCACACAGCATCTTTGCCGCATAGGATTTTCCAAAACGCCTTGGCCTGCTGATACAGGTCAGCATTTCCATTGTCCCTATCGTCTTATTGATCAATGCGATCAAACCGGTTTTATCCACATATTCCGACTGCAGGATTTTCTGAAACCCTTTATTTCCCGGATTCAAATAGGTTCCCATCGAAACAACCTCCACAAAGCATTGCCGCCAGCTCCCCCTGCGCCTGCTCCAAAGTGTGAAACACAATTCCTGCCATCCCCTCGGCCCTGGCCGCCTCCACATTTTTCGCTGTGTCATCAATGAACACGCATTCCGAGGCCTCCAGCCCATAGTTTCTGCAAAGCAGCCTGTAAATCTCCGGGTCGGGCTTGATCAGCTTTACCTGATAGGACAGGATTGCCCCATCCACTTCCTCTAAGAAATCCAACGCATCCGCACACTCCTTATGCGCCTTGCGGGCAAAGTTGGAAATAATATAAATTCCCAGGCCCTTTTCCTTCAGCTCCCGAATCCATGGAATGGCATAGTCATAGCGGCGGACCATCCCCCGGACATTTTCAAAGACCCTCAAAAGCTCCCCCTCTATGGAGGGATCGTTTCGGATAAAGCTTAAAAGAAGCTCCTCATCGCTCATAGCGCCTCTGTCCATCTCATTCCACATGGGGCTTTTTACCGTGGCATTCGCCAGCTTTTCAAAAATCTCCTCCGAATAACCAAAGCTTCTGTAAAAATCCTGCCATACAAAGCCTGCCAGTACATTTCCAATATCAAATACAATATTCTTAATCATACGATGTATTTCATCCTTTCTGCGCCTTGCGTTTTCGCACCTTTCATCATCATAACACAGTCTGTGGGGATTGGCTATTGCCTAGACAACGGCCTCGACAATCGTTTTGTTTCCAATTTTGATTTCGTTATATTCATTTCCATGCCATATCTTAAGCTCTATCACGAATTGTTCGCCCGAATTCTTCTCGAAACCGTTCATCCTGTTCCCCATAAATATCATGGAAATATTGTACAAACTTTTCAATTACCAAATCCATATTCAGCTTATCATCCTGGATAAAACGTGATTTATTCCCCTGCGCTTTATCATAAATTGTACTGGAAAGCTCTTCTTCCGCCAAAAACAGGTTATACAGGCGCATTTCAAAAATACGGTTGGCTATTTGAATACTCCCTTGTGCATTTACAATATAGCCAAACATAGCAGCAAGATTGATTTCGGGTATGTCAGGGTTATAGGAAATCCTCTTCCCCAAAAATAAAATTGATTTGAGCATCTGCTTCATTTTGGGACATTCTTCTAACTGACGAATCATGCTTTCAAAAAAGGGGGCCTGCTCAACCAACAGGGATTTCACTGCTTCCACTATCCCTTTTTCTGACCATACTTCCGTTAAGCTTTTAAAACGTGTATTTTCCAATATGTTTTCATCCAATAGCTTACAGATTGCAGATACCAGATATGGATAGCCAGAGGTATAGGCATAAATACATTCTGAAACCTGCTCTACGTCCATATTCGTCTGCTTTTCATTTTCGTACTCTTGAAGCATTGCCGCAATCTGTCCCGCCGAAAAGCTCATGTCAACATTGAACCTCTCTGCAATATTCCATGGGCTGTTATATTTATGCTCCGCATCAGGACGTAATTTCAATTTTAAATTTTTTATGTCATAAACCCCTGCTAGAATCACGGAATGAAAAATGGATTTCTTTTCCCTTGCCAGATAATACCCCCGAAGCTGTGCGAGAAAATCAATAAACACCTGATTATTCGACGCACTGTCTACCTCATCGACCATTAACACAATTGGCTTTTGTGCTCCGGCGCACAGTTTGCTTAAACCTGTAAACAACTCCTTCAGGCTGGTTGATTGGGGATTTCCCGTCAAATACATTAATGGTTTTAATACCTCTTTGCTGCCGCCGGGATTTACAATTTCAAATGCATCCATAATCATTCCGGCAAAGACCTTTGCAAACGTGGAGGCATCCGCAAAATCTTCCGTCCCGATTTCCTGGAAATCCAGGGATAAAACAAGATAGTCATCCTTCAGGTACTTTTCCAATGCAGATAAGGTTGTCGTTTTTCCATACTGCCTTCCTTTATTAATTATAAAATAGCTTCCCTCGTCTACATAATCTGACTTTATTTTTTTCAGCCTATCGTCAAGAGGCACCATATAATGTCGTTGTGGGTTGCAAGAACCTGTTATGTTAAACCTGCGTTTCAATTTATTTCCCTTTCCATACCTTCTGCGCCTTGCGTTTTCGCACTTTTCACCATCATAACACAGTCTGTGAGGATTGGCTATTGTCTTTCACCATCCCCAGAAATTCCTGCGCCGCCCTCGAGGCGCTTTCCTTTTCATCCCGTATCACACAAATCTGCCTCCTGGGGATAATTTTGTTAAAACGCAGCTCAAAAAGCCTCCCATCCTCCAAATATTCCCGGGCAAAGTCCCGCACCACGCTTCCCACCCCGAGGCTTCGCAGGGCGAACTGCACGATCATATCGCTGGTGGCAAGCTCAAACTCCGGATGCAGCTCCACCCCGTTCTGTGCAAGGAACCGGGTCATATAGCTTTTGGTGCTGGTATCCCCCTCCAGAAATATAATAGGAAGCTTTTCCAGTTCCTGGAGGTCAAGCATGTGGTTCTTGTACTGGATAAATCTGCGGCCTGCCACAAACACATCCTCAATCTCCCGAACCGGCATCAAATCCAGCGCTGCCGCGCCAGTGGGCCAGTTTGCAGAATGAAGCTTGGTCCCTTTGGGAATCGGAGTGCTGACCACGCCGAAGTCGATTTTTCCCTCCTTTAAAAGATCAATCGTGCGGGGCGTAGGCGCGTTGGTCACCGTCACCTTAATGCCGGGAAAGCGCTCATGATATTCCTGCAGCAGCGGGAGCAGGTAATATTTCAGAGTCATATCGCTTGCTCCTATTTTTAGTTCCCCGGATTCCAAACCCAGCATGGAAGAAAGGCGCCTCTCTCCAAGCAGAATCTGTTCATACCCTGTCTTTACATGCCCATACAGCACCGTCCCCTCAGGGGTCAGCCGGATTCCCTTTGCAGAGCGCACAAACAGCTTTACCCCAAGAGCGGTTTCCAGTTGCTTTAAAGCCTGGCTCACTGCGGGCTGCGTGATGGAAAGCTCTGCTGCCGCCAGTGTCAGACTGCCATGCTTTGCCGCGTAATAAAACACCTTGTAATATTCAAGATTCCCTGTCATGTCAGCCGCCTCACCATTCCTGTTCCAGCTCCGCGCCACGAATCCACTTCATTTCCGGTTCTTCTTTTCCCTCCTCTACCTTCAGGAAAAGACTCTTTTTCCCAAGAAAGGGCTGCATATTTCTGTGCAGTACCTCCTTGTCCCGTATCTTAAGCGCCTCTCCTGCCAGCACCAGAATCAGCTTTGACCTGGCATGGAAAAGCTTTAAATTCTCCGCAAGACGATCCAGGGACTTCTCCTCTTCTCTTCTTACATAGCGCTCGAAGCATCTGCCCATCTGAAGAAAGGAAATCGGCACCACCTGGTTTTCTATTTCTTCCTCGCTTTTATAATACAAAAGATTCAGCCGCACATTGCGAAACACCTCGCTGTGGGCCCGCAGGGTTGCCGCCATCTCTGCCGCCGTCTGCCTCACATATTCCCCGGACAGGGCGCAGTCGATCACCAGCGTCATTTCCAGAATGCCGCCCGTATAATTTCCCGGCACATGCAAAACCCGCTCTGCCGCATTATTTAAGTTCATTTTCGCTATGAGATTCATCCTTATGCCCTTCTCGTATATGTTTGCTCCGTACCCGTGCTTTTTAACAGGTTTTATAATGTTCTGCCTGCAGATTGAATATGTAGGCATATTTCCCATTTGCATCCATCAATTCATCATGTGTACCGGATTCTACTATTTTCCCTTTATCAAACATATAAATTCTGTCCGCCTTTCTGGTTGTCGAGAGACGGTGTGAAATAAAGATTACCGCCTTTTCCTTAGCGTACCGGCTTATTGCCTGGTTCAACTCATACTCTGCATCCGGGTCTAAGGAGCTGGAAGGTTCATCCATTATAATGAGCCCTGCGTCTTTAAAAAAAGCCCGTGCTATAGCAACTTTTTGCTGCTCACCCCCAGACAATTGTATGCCGGTATTGTCGAATTCCCTCGTTAAAACCGTATCCATACCCGCATGGGATGCTTTCAGCTTATCGCCAAATGTGCTCTCGGTAAGGGCCTCCTCTACCTTTGGAGCATCTTCCGGTCCAAAAATACCGCCAACCACATTTTCACCAAGAGTACAGGCAAAAATACGATAGTCTTGAAACACGGCAGCTATATTCTGGCGATAACTGTCCACAGTGTACTCTTTGATATTTTTCCCATTATAAATAATCTCCCCGGCATCCGCTTCATATAAACGCATTATTAATTTTATAAAGGTGGTCTTCCCGGCACCATTATATCCAACTATCGCTATTTTTTCACCCCTGTGTATTTCCATGCAGATATTATCTATCACATACGCTCCCGTCTCATTATGATTATACCCGAAACTTAAATTTTTGATGGTAAGGGAATCAAAGACAAGGGCCCCGAACGAGCCGCTTTCTATTTTGGGGCTGTATCTCATAAAATTCTTCATTTTTTCTACAAATAACCCATGTTCATGGTATTTCATCAGCCGCTCGACCATATCCCCTAAAAACCACGCCAATCGCCAACTGGCATTTATGGCGACGGCAAAACTCCCCAGCCCTAAATCTTTTATCACCATGACTTTGTACAGCATATAAATGATCATGCCAATCTCACCGGCAACGGCAACCGCCTCTCGTATAAACTGGTAAACAGACAATTTCCGTCCATAATGGACAATGATCTTTTTTTCCTTCTCAATATTGTGGTTATAGCCATCAAGAAGGGGGAGCCTGATATTTGTAACTCTGAGTTCCTTTGCGTAATCTGCAAGCATAAATACACGGTTTATATATTTTTCTTTACGCTCTAAAGGATGGATCTCCTGTTTATATTTAAGCGTCTGCCTATTCATGGCAAGTGTCAGCCCGATCCTGATGAAGGCCATGCCTGATATGGCAAGCGCCATTACCACGTCCAGCCTAAACAATACCCCGGACAAAACAAGGAACGCAATTGCACGGTTTATTATTTTTTCAGTATCTTCCATTAAATTGACCGCATGTGTATAGGACTGTTCCATCGACCAGATAAAATCATTATAAAATTCCGGGTTATCATAGTTCTCCAAATCTATGCGGACGGACTGCCTAAACAGCCTGCTATGTATTGCAATATGAAGCTTTTCCTTAACCTTAGGATTATATATTTCGCAATACCAAAAATGGAATATATAAAAAATGAACAGATAGAGAGCATAATCCATTATTACTTTAGCAACGGGAAGAAATGCATCCTGCTCCCCAAGCAGGTCGAACAGCCGCTTGGTATATAGAATGGTTATCGTATGATTGATGCCCCATATGGTGCCTACCACAATGGTTCCCACGATATATCCCGGCGTATATTCCCAGATCTTTTTTAAAAGCCAAAAATTACTTTTTATTGTTCCCTGACGTTTTTCCATCATCTTTCCTTTATTATTCACAATAATTTATCGCCTGACGCCTGAACATATCTGCATATTTTCCATCCTGTTCCATCAGCATCTGGTGTGTGCCGCATTCCGCCACTTCCCCATTTTCTATTAAATATATCCTGTCCGCCATTACGGCAGATGACAGACGGTGTGAGATAAAAATCATCCCACAATCACTGCATGCCTCCATCATCCGGATATACATTTCATTTTCAGCAACAGGATCCAGGGCACTGGAAGGTTCATCCAATATAACAAATTTATTGGCCTTAGAATATACATGGGCAATTGCAAGCATTTGCTGTTCCCCGCCCGAAAATACTTTCCCATCTTCATCAAACTCTCTTGTCAGCAATGTATCGATACCTTTAGCAAAGGAATCTGTCTTCTGTTTTAATCCGCTTTTTTCCAGCGCATAATGTATGATTTTTGTATCATCGTCCTTACGGCTATCCATCATTACATTTTCAGCTACAGTTAATGCAAACACATGAAAGTCCTGCAATACAGTTGAAAACATTTTCCGGTATTCTGATAATGGAAATTCTTTAATATTTATGTTTCCATATGTAATTTTCCCTGCGTCCGGCTCATAAAGACGGAGCAGGAGCTTAACCAGTGTGCTTTTCCCGGCACCGTTATGCCCTACGATTGCAACTTTCTCTTTCGCCCCAATCCTCATGCTAACATTCCGCAATGTATCATGGGATGCGCCTTCATACCGGAAAGATACCTGATCCAGAACGATACTTCCGTCATCGGGCAGCTCCGCTCTTCCACCCTTTATTGTTGGCTCATAACTCAAAAATTCCGTCAGGTTTTCAATGTATAACGCATTTTCCTGAAATTTCATAAATACATTCGCAGAATCCGCAATGGCATGGTTGATATTATCAATAGAATTGACAATAACAAGACAGTCACCATACATCATGCCTTTTCTCACAAATGTCTGCCATACTGCATACAAAGTTGCTCCCAGAGAAGCAAAAATCCTGTTACATTCTGTAATCAAATACCCACAGACCGCAAGTGAAAAACCGTGTTCATTTATTATCTTGATTATACGTATGCCTGATTCTGTAAATCTTTTTAGCATAAGTTCGGGCATTTCAGAAAGCCGCATTTCCTTAGCGTAATCAGCCAGGTAAAAAACCCTCCGTGCATAGTCCTTTCTCCTGTTTTCCTCCGCAATTTTCATATTCTTTATATACCTAACCTTATTCATTTTTATTTGCAGCGGGATTGCTAATATTGGAATCACCACAAAGAAAAATAAGACAGGGTCAATGACTACAATAAGTGTAAAATTGGCAGACAAACCGATAATACATGATAGCAGTTCTTTGATGGCAGAACTTGCGCCCTCTACTCTTACCCCGCATTCATCTACCGCTTTTTTAAACTTGTCATAATATTTTGGAGTCTCGTAACATTCAAGCTCAACTGCGGCAGCTTTCTCATAAACAATATTGCAGAAATATTTTTTCACCTCTTTCATTTGCCTGGGCAAATAGCTCTGGTTGTACACCGCCAAGCTCAGGGTAATGGCTAACTGTACTGCCAGCCAGAAAAGTATGACAGTGACAATGGATTTAAAGCTTTGTCCCTTATTAATCCCATTTAATGCGAAACGTAAAATAAGCGTGCCGGAAACGAATCTTGCAAGAGAATCCAAAATAGTCGTGATTATGTTACAGAGTAATAATCCGGCTGAAGCTTTATGGAACAATCTGATTATAAAAAGATTATTGCTGATTATTTTTCTAATTGGAAGCTTTAATTTTTTGTTCTTAACACTATTTATGGACATAACGCATCCTTTTATCCAAACTATATTTTTTAGTTATGAGTGATTATAGGTGTTTTGTATCAGGCGGAGCCATATAATATATTTTTCCATCAATCAGCTCAGCTCTCTCCGTCAGGCAAAGCATAAATATCCTCTATCGTATGCAGTTCCTTTTTTAGTGCTGTGGAAATACGATCAGGCTCCCGTGCTTCCTATGAGAACCCTTTTGCCGCAAAAGGCAAAGCCATACTTTCGTATACATTCCCCGGGTATTCCCTTTGCGATCAGGGCCGCCTCATACTTCTGCGTCTCGATCTGGCAAAGCGCATCCTTAACCGTATCCGAAAGCTCCTTTTCTGCCTCTTCCTGCACCTTAAACTCCATAATAACGGCATTGTCTCCCGGCTTCCTCGGCTCAAGCATGACATCGTACCTGCCAAAACCACTTTCCCGGTTTGATGTGACCAGATACCGGTCAGTCAGTTCCACCATCAGGCCAAGTACAAAGCCATGATAGAAGCGCTCCGGTTCAGCTCCGGCCGGTTTCCTTCCTGTATCAAAATAACTGAAGGTATTGAGCGCGACTTTGTTCATGTACCTGTTCATCGCCTTTATATCATTGGCTAACAGCGCTTTGATAAAATCATTATAGCCCGAGGCATTGCCGCCAAACCATTTCCTGATCATGCTCCGGAACATGGCTTTCACCTCAAAATTCGCTATTTTTAATTCATATTCCCGCTTCCATTCACCGAATGCTGAGGTATATGCATCATATCTTATTACATTCAGATAACCGCTGGCAAGGAGTAAGCTCCAGAGCGCCTGCCCGTCATCATCCAGCATGCTGTACACGATCTGTTCATCTATTTCCGTACAGACCGTCCCTCCCTGCAGGAGGAGTTCAAAGCTCTCCTTGACATTTTTGTCCCCCTCCTGCAGCAGCTTTCCCACAAGGCCATTTGAACTGCTATTGGCCCAATAAGTGTCAACCTTTCTTTTATCAAGGAAATTGATAATCGACCAAGGATTATAAATATCTTTTTCCTGTCCAAAACTAAAACCGTCATACCAGTCTTTTACCTGCTGCCGCTGCCCTGACAGCCCGTATTCATCCAGCGCTGCAAACACTTCCTTTTCTGTAAAGCCAAAGCAGCATGCATACTTATTAGAAGTGGCTGTTATTACTTCAAGATTGTTTAAATCGGAAAAAATGGATTCCTTACTCACCCTTGTAATTCCCGTCATCAAAGCCCGTTCCAGATACGGATTCGTCTTAAATGTAGAATTGAACAAGCCTCTGATAAAAGCCGCCATTTCTTCCCAATATCCATGAATATATGCTTCCTGCATAGGCGTATCATATTCATCAAGAAGGATGATCACTTTTTTTCCGTAAAAACGCCCCAGATAATCAGAAAGAATTTTCAGTGATAAGGATGCCATATGGTCTTCCATGTCTGCCGATATTTCCTGGAAATCGTTCTTCTCATTCTTGTTCAGCACATCGTCTTTAAGCAGAAAATCATATTTATTATATGCCATCTGGATAACTTTACATATTTTTCTGCGCGCCTCCTGAAACGTACCTTCTTTCACATCCGCAAAGCTTAAGAAAAGCACCGGATATGTTCCCTGCAGATTTCTGTATTTATAGTCTCCGTCGGGAGATTTTTCTTCCCATATATCCAGCCCCTGAAACAGATCGCCTCTTCCAGCATAAGCAACGGAAAAGAACTTTTCCAGCATACTCATGTTAAGAGTTTTTCCGAATCTTCGCGGACGCGTAAGCAGCGTAACATCATCCTCTGCTTCCCACCACTGCCTTATAAAATCTGTTTTATCGATGTAGAAATTATTGCTTATCCTGATCTTTTCAAAATCCTGTTTCCCAATGCCCGTCACTCTTGCCATGGCTATCCTCCATACAGCATCACCCAAAAGGCTCTCTCTGATCAAGCCCTGCTCTTTACTGATATTATACCCCATCAGGCTCGGACCCTCAATTGGTTTCTCTGTAGTGTGACTATTATGCATCCTCCATTCCGTCACCTGTAAAATACCAATCCGGCGATTCCGCTTGCCAGCATGATCACAACCGGATTGATTTTCCATTTCCGCAGCAGAAACAGCAGCGCCAAAAACAGAAACAATGCCGTCCGATTCAGCGGCAAATAATCTGCTTCAGCCCTGCCGCTGCCATACAGCGCCAGCAACAGGATTGTCACTGCGGCTGAAATAATCAGACCCAATGAAGCAGATTTCAGTCCATTAAGCACCTCCAATACATAGGCAGATTTTTGATGCGTCTGAAAAAACTTATATAAAGTCAATGAGATCATAACGCCGCACAAAATGCAGCCCGCCGTTGCCGCCACCGCCCCGGTCACCCCGCCAATTTGAAGCCCCACAAAGGTTGATGTATTAACCGCCAGCGGTCCCGGTGTCATCTGTGAAATTGTAATGATGTCCGTAAACATTCTTTCGCTTATCCAGCTATTATTTTCTACAATCTGCTCCTGGATTAAAGGAATAATTGCATAGCCTCCGCCGATACTCAAAAAGCCTATTTTGAGAAACGTAATAAATAATTCCCATACCGTATTCATTTTGTTCTCCTCTTTTTATAAAATACCTGGATAATACATAAAAAACAGCAAAATAAAAGTATTAGAGCCACATTTATATCCAATATGAAATTCGCAGCAAAAGATAACGGTATCATGGCAGATAAAAAAAGGGACTTTTTCTTTAAAATCATAAAACACATATCCGTAATCAGGTCAACCATCAATGCTGCCACACCTGCTTCCATTCCTTTTAAAATTGCCGCTATCACCGTGTTGGAAATAAATATTTTGTAAAATGCCGAAATCACGGTAAGGATAACAAGGGGAGGAATGACCGCGGCAAAACAGCTTATCAATGCTCCCCCCATACCGGCCGTTTTGTACCCGGCCAAAGCGGAAAGGTTGACCGCAATTGCCCCGGGCGTTGATTGTGCTATGGCGGCCATGTCTATTAATTCTTCCTCTGTAAAGCAGCGCTTTTTTACAACAAAAAACCGGCGGACCATGGGAACAACCACATACCCGCCGCCAAAAGTGAAAGCGCTTATAAACAGATTTGTCACTAAAAGCCATCCATATAATTTTATCCTCTGCCTCACAAGAATCCCTCCCACAGCTACTTGGCCAAAAGGCTGACCCATCGCCTTTCCTTCTGTTTTCCCCAGTATATCCCTTGTCCTGCAATCTGTAAAATGTTATAATTTTATATATCCCATCTATTTTATTCATGTCAGATAAGGAGAAAGAATGGTTATACGGTATTTGGAGATTTTGGAAGCGGTAGCAGAAACCGGAACCTTCACAGGCGCTGCCAAGAAACTATATATCACCCAATCCGCAGTTTCCCATGCAATTGCAGAGCTTGAAAAACAGGCGGGAACGGCCCTTTTTGAGCGTTTGCCCAAAGGCGCTGCCTTAACCGGATGCGGTGCTTCCCTTTTGGAAGAATCACGCAGTATTTTGACTGCCTGCAGGAATTTAGACAGAAGAATAAACCATTTGGAGGAAAATACCCCTGTTAATATTGTGTCGAGCATTACCATTGCCTCTTTCCTGCTCCCCGGAATATTGAGTGAATTGAAATCCTCTTTTCCGGAAATCCGGCTTTCCGTTCGGGTTGCAAGCGCAAATGCCGCCATTGATATTTTACAGCGCGGAAATGCTGATATTGCATTTTGGGAAGGCATCGCCCCAAAAGGTAATTTCAATACCATTCTTCTGGGCTCGTATAAACTATGCGCCGCCTGTTCGCCGGATTTTAATCTGCCCGCCGAAGCAATCCCGCCGAACCAGTTATGCCGCTATCCGTTATTGCTCCGCGAACCGGGAAGCGCAATCCGTGATACATTAGACCATACGCTTGCACTTGCCGGACTAAAAGCGGAGCCGGTTTGGGAAAGCGTTAATTCGTTTGCACTGATCAAAGCCGCCGAAGCAGGCCTGGGTATCACAGTATTGCCTGAAAAATTATTGTCGGATTCTTTGCTGTTAAAAAAGCTGCGGCTCATCCACTTAGACGAAATGAAAATGGAAAATCAAATGTTAGCGTTATTCCACAAGGATCAATACATTACAAAACCGTTTCAGCTTCTGATCCGCCGGCTCAAAGACAAAAGCGAAATCGATCATAACCATCTGGTCAAAGGATAGGCTGTTACCCGATCGGGTAGGAGGCTACCCATTCATTGAGCAACCGACCTCCCACACCACTTATCCCGACTTTTTCATTATTCCGAAATATCCAGTCTAAAGTCACATTTACAAGGAATCTGTGTCAAAAAGTCGGGATAATTATCGTCTTACTTTTAAGCAGTAGAGTTGCTTTAAATGTAGTGGTCAAACACCTCCATCCGTTTACTCTGGCTTATCTCAAGATTTATACATAACACCCCTCTGGGTATAAACAGTATTCCTTGGTTACGTTCCTGCTTTTCCTGCCCACCCGATTTCTGGCTCATGTATTATTTTAAACATATCGATTCGTACTATAAATCGTTTCTGTCCTTCGGCTTATAGCTCAGCTTTGCTGAGGTTGCCTACGGGGTAAGACACTAATCTTTCGTTCCACCACCTCTTGATTTACAACTTTGGTTTACGTTTCCCCTTAGGGCTTCGGTTTGATTTGCAACCTTACCCACCTAATCGCCTTATCAAGTTTCTGTTCGTAGGCGGGGGAACTTTGCTACACCACTTCCTCCATCCATACCATTACTGATACCGACTTGCGGTTCACTACACTTGGCGGTAAATACCCATGGCTGGACTTTCACCAGTAAGATTAATGCCATGCTCGGCACACAAAGTAATGCAGATGAAAACACATCATCTGCATGGAAAACTCCACTATGTGTAAATGCATTCCGGCTCGTCGCAATGTTTGGACAGTTGATTTTCGTCTCCGGTCAAACTTTATTAATGCCCTGAACGGGCTCTCTTCATTTCTACCCTGCCGCTTTCAAGAAATCGTCTGAAGATGATATGTGTCAATGCCCTAAACGGGCTCTCTTCATTTCTACCCTTTACAACGAGAATTCCCGTCGAGCAGACAGGTACGTGTCAATGCCCTAAACGGGCTCCCTTCATTTCTACGCTCCCCCTCCGCAACCCCAGTAAAATCAATGGTTTCAGGCTCTGATTTTGCATGTAATTGCCGGAATATTCTGACAATTAGACTTTTGGAGCCATTTTTTGTCTTTTCGAAATTTAGCTGTTGATATAATTATATTCTTATCCTATTCTATTTTCAACTCAAACTTATCTTTTCATCGCCAATTTCACGATCTATTCCACAGTTTCCTCCCGTCAACCAAGAAAAAGCGGTCTCAAATCTCGATCAGCCACTCATATCCTGTCTCCTTTTTTCTGCGGACCAGCATTCCCAATTCGATTTCCAGACAATCTGCCCTCACAAGATCAAACAGCTTTTCCAATTCTTTCTCTATCTTTAATACAGAAGCATCAATGCTCCGTTTTTGCTTTTTCAGTTCCAGTATTTTCTCCGCCAGCTCCTGCGCCTTTTTGTGGACATTCAGTTCTTCTACTATCTTTTTTTCCTTTTCATTCGTGATCGTGCGGCTGGTCGGTATGGTAACATCCTTTTGCAGATCATTGGAAAGTAAAATGGCATGAAGCACCGGTGACGGATAGCAGTTTTTACTTCTTTTGAAATCACAGTTGCATCCGCATTCCGCAGTAATCTGTTTATATTGTTCCCTGAGTTTGACGCAGCTTACCGGCTTTTCCGGAATTCGCCTGATAAAGCGTTCCGTTATATTGTACTGATAATTTAAGGTATGCGCCATGACGGTATGTACAAACTGTTTTCCATCTTCTCCTAAATGCCCAAAAACATATAAAACCGACAATCTTTCAAAGTGCGTCAAATATCCCGTCTTGGCTGCTTTGTTGCAAAGGTAACCCATCAGACTGCATCCTTTAAGGACTTCAAGGACATTTTCCGGAGTATCCTGATAAGCGCTCAAATCTGTTTCTATCTTTTTTTCGCCTGTATTGTCGTTTTCCTTCAGATTTACTGCCAAAACCTTTTTCAAAGCTCCCAGCGAATTTTTCGCAAGGCTGTCCAAAAACAGATTAACATTCGTTACCCTGTTTCCGCTCTCGTCGATAAAATAAGACCGCTCGCCTGTCCTCATATGGAATCCCCAGGGAAGCTTTATGGTCTGTCCGAATTTGCCTGGTTTTAATCTCGTTTTATTTGGAAAAAACTCTATCCCTATCCCTTCTTCCGTTTTTCCCAGCCTGCGCTCTACCACGTCGCAAAACATATTCGCATACCGAACCGGTATCCACTGCGTCATAATAAGCCAGACATGGTAGCCGCGCCCTCCGGAATACTCGATATATCCGGCCATTCCAAATTCACGGTAGACCTCCAACACCTCATTGGCCTTTTGCAGGGCTTTTTCCAGATACGCCCTGTACTCCGCACTTCCCCTCTCGCTTTGCAATAGCACCTTTTTCGAGACGTCAATATCCGTCACAATATAACGTACTGTTCCATTAGAACGCTGCACGTAAGTTCCCAAGGTAACTTTTCCGCATAAATGCTCATAAAGCTTCTGGGCAGTCAGCGGATACGCCTGAATTTCGTTTTGCCTTTTACCTCCGCTGCCTATTTCCTCACTGCTGTAAATATCTTCCCTACCCACAAACAGATTCAATACTTTCTCCGCGCTGGAACGGTCGAAAGAAATGGATGTCTCACCGTCATCCGGCAACATCACATGACTGCCTGTACCATATGCCTTTTTCTCCAGACGCTCCCTCTGCTTCTGCCAGAATGCGGCCTTTTGGTACTCCCCTCTGTCGGTATATAACTGCATAAGCTCCACTGTCGTATCTGCATTTTCTTGTATTATATAACTCCTGTATAAATCCAGCAGCTCCTTTAAATTATCATGAGCTTTCTGCCCCGAACCCTGCAATGTCCAAATCTGATAAAACTGTTCATATTCCAACAGTTCTAAGGCTTCCTCCCCCTCCTCCTTCCAAATCTTTGCAAGATAAACAGCAATATCCTTACAGTAATTGGAAAACTCCCGCCGTTGATCTGCCAGCCCTTCTTTCTTTTTACCGGAAAATCGCATCAGCACAATATACTCAAAAATACTGTGTACTTCTCTTTCTCCGTGAAAGTACTGTTCCCAGCCTCCCACTATTTCCAATGCGTTCTTTAGTTTCTCTTCTATTGTCTTTTCGGAAGAAGTGAGCCACATAGTTTCCAGGCGTTCTTCCAGATTTCTTTCAGCCTTTGCCGGGATTGCCATACCAGTCATTCCAAAATGATAACCAAGGAAATCGACACCCTTTTCAAGGGGTGCGCATACTGTTTTCCCCTCGTTTAGACAAAGCCCCAGACGGCTCAGTCCTGCCTTCACCTTTACGCATTCTTCGAGCAGCTCTTCCCTGCTGTTTCCAAGAAAAAGCATATCATCTGAATAACGGACATAGTACGCCGCCCCTTTTGTCATCTCATCATCAAAATCCATCATATAAATATTGGATAGAGTCGGCGATACCGCGCTGCCCTGATAAATCCCCGTCTTCTTTTCTACCAGCCCGCCGCCCTCATCCAGCATTACCGATTTACAATTCTCTTCTATAAGAAAAAGGACGTCCTCGTCTTTGATGTTTTTCTTCAGCATTCCTTCTAATTTTTCCCATTGTATGGAATCGAAAAAGCCGGAAATGTCCAGCCGCAGCGCCCATGAATACTTGCCGGACTTGATCCTTTGGTCAATCTCATTTACGGCGTTCAAGGCAGATTTACTGCTTCTGTACGCAAAAGCCTGCGGAGAAAACTGACCCTCATACAGCCTCTTAAGCTCAGCCTCCAACGACCTCTGCACCACTTTATCCCGCATGGCATACAGAGCAATCTCGCGAGCCTTTTCACCTTTATACAGGATCACTCTTTTCACCGGAAGCGCACGATACCTGTGCTCCCTCAATTCCTGATGCAGTTGACGTATCCCTTCCGCTTTCCTTTCTTCAAACTCCTCAAAGGTAACGTTGTCCACACCTGCTGCCGGATGGTTCTTTCTGGCTTCACTCCATGCCTGTGATAATTTTTGTAAATCTATAATTTTATTATATAAGCTCATCCTTCCCCAAATCTCCATATGTGCTAAAAATCATCAAATAATAATCAATTCTCCCTTGTCCAGGGCCATTTCCCTACTCTCAATTCCGACAGTACTCAGCTTTTGCTCACATTTTCCGCATATATCGTAAATACGGATATTCCCCTCCTCTTCTTCCTGCATCAGGATCACCAGCTTCTGATACAGCTCCTTATACTGCTGTTCTGTGATCCTGCACTCAAACACACTGTACTGGACACGCTGTCCATAGCCGGACAGCTCCTTAGCGATTTTTCCCCGTATTCTGTTATCCGTTATGTCATAACTGATCAGGTACATGACGCTTTCCCCAGCTATATGGCTGATACTGCCCTTTCTCGCTCACCGCTTTTTTCAGTGCGGCAATCTGCTCCCGTATGCAGCGGCGAAAAGATTTCTCTCCGCTGGCTGTATTCCTTCCGCTCATCCAGCGCTCATACTCCGTACAGAACTTCTTAAATCCGTCTTCATTTAAAAGGATGCGCCCATCCTGGGGAATATCAAAATCATATTTTCCAATCATACGTTTATTAAAAAGAAGAAGCACCAGCCTGTCCACGATTGGCTGGCGAAATTCCTCCATCATATCCAGTGCCAGCGATTTGCGCCCATACCTGATTCCGTGCAGAAATCCCAGATATGGTTCAAAGGACTCTGCTTCCAGCGCGCTGCATACCTCTTTAGTAAGAAAGGTATAAGCAAGGCTGATGAGTACATTTACCGGATCCTTTGGCGGTCTTCTGTTCCTTCCCTGAAAAGGGAACTCGCATTTCAGCATTTGTCCAAACGCCCGGAAGTAAATATTGCTGCAAATCCCTTCTATTCCCAGTATCTCATTAGGCGTCTGCTTATCCGGCAGCAATTGTATGTACTTTTCCATCTGCCCTACATCCTTTTTCCATTCATAATCGCTTCCCCGCCATGAATGCTCCCGGATTACCGCAATCTGATTTTCAATCTTATTGGCCACGATCAGCCTGGCCATTTCCATTCTTTTTTCAATATCAAGGTAAAAACTGTATTGCTCAAAGCGCAGAAAAATATTTTTTGATGCGTCTGCTGCCGTCTGCCCCAGGTATTTCCCCGAATAGGAAAAATGGCTCACATCAATTCCCTTTTCCATCAACATGTGCAAAGCCTGCGCCGTGATCTGGACATTCCCGATCAATGCCATGTTTTCTACATGAAGCACCGGCAATTCCAGAAGGGTTTCATTTCCTTTTTTGACCGCAATGCGCTCCCCCAGCTTCTGGATCACCGCCCCCTGCTCCTTAATATACAGAACCGCCATCAATTTCCTCCCATTCCCATCACATAATTCTTTGACTTAAGAGGATTGATCCACTTTATATGATTGGCATAGGCCTGATAATTGACCCTCTCTATCGCGCAAAAGCCCTGGAATATTTCCAGAACAAAGTTTTTAAATTTGGTATAATCGCCATAGCTGACCGGCCCAAGGCCATGGGCAAAAATAGAGTTATTTCTCAAATATACCATCGCCCGGATTCTTTTCAGTTTATCAACCTCTCTTTTTCCCTGAGAATGGACAATCGGATCCCCCAGAGCCATCAGCATAATAAACCCCTCCAGAAGAGATACCTGCTCCGGCAGATATTCATTTCCCGGCCGTCCAAATAACTCTGCCTTTATCTCCTTTACCTTCCCCTTAAAAAGCTCAAATTGTCCTTTGGCATCCAGTTCCCCATAGGCAGGCTGATATTTTTTATCGTATTTTATTTCCGCATAATTCATCTGGGATACATACAGGCCATAATGGGACATTCTCCTTTGTTCTACCATCTCCAGCAGCCGGTAAAAAAGCAGTGTCGCCATATCGTATTTTTCCTGCTTCTCTCTGATACAAGCGCTTTGATACATGGTAAACATCAGCGCGTGCATGATGCTTTTTGATTTGATAATCTCAGCATTTTGCCTTTTTTTGAGCATCTCCGGTATTTCATTCAAATACCTCAATATTTCCTCCTGCTTTTCCAGGCATTCGTAACAGTCCATCAGCAGAAAGGTATCGTGTATCATCCGATCCCTGCGCAGTTGGTGGTTCAGCTTCCTGATATACGCAAACGCCTCCCCAAAATCCAGCGCATCCCATGCCTCATAAACCTTTGCCAGCAGATACACAAAATTCATCTGCTGCCGGATAGCCGGATCCGGTATATTTTCCTTCAGCTCTCCCAGCTTTTCCTGCGCGCCCGCGTAATTGTATCTTTCAAACAGAGCCAATGCCTTTTCTATCTCAAAATCCCCAAATACAGCAAGCGGATTGTCAATATAAAATAAGGTTTCCGAACCCGGATTTGGTTTACGGAAATCCGTGAGGTAATCATTAGTTCCCACATATACCAACTGGACATCGATCATAGCACCGGCCATGGCCGCTGCTGCCGACATAGCCTTGGTGCCTCCGGTAAAATCAATATACATCTTCCCCGGCTTTCCCCAATCAATGTAGCTTCTCTTGATCTCCTGGTAAATATCCAGCGGGCTGGTTTCACTTACCCTGCGCTTCTCATATTCCACCACTTCCAGCTCACAATATTTCACGATCTTGCTCAAAGTGCTTTCCGTCTCTGCCGTATGCAGAAACAAAATCCGCTTCGGCCTGAGAAGCCTGATATTTAACACGATCGGCTCATAAGAGGTTCCCACCGACGCCACCAGGTATTCTACTTTCTCAAATACCTTTGCTTTATTCCTGCCTATAAACTCTTCCTCGATCAGCTTCATGAGATTTCTCTCATAAAATTCATCCGCAATCTGCCTCTGCTCAAATGTTTTTCTCTCTAACTGCTTCCATTCCTGCGTTTTTTCTGCCAGGTTCTTATTCATTCCGCCCTTTTCCTCCGTGTCCTTTCAGATAACCTGCTGCTCGCTTCGCCAGAGGGTTATCCTTTCATGCCAACTTCCATCTGCCCGCCCCGGCGGGCGTACAAATCAGGATGGTAAACTCTCTGATTTCACACTGTTATCCGTATAAATGTACTCTGGATTTATGTTTAGTATCTCAGTAACCGCATTTTATCATGCCCTCTCCATCAGTCCTACGCTAAACGGGTATGTATCCAAAAGCCAGCGTTCACAAGGTGATAGACAAGAAGTCTGAGCCATCCTTTGGGCTGTCGATGCAATGGGGATAAAGGAAGAATAAGAAGTGAAATGCCGTCCTGCTGATTTTGCAAGGCATGAAGTGATTCCTCTAAAAAAGTCTGATTATAAAAAAACCAGTGTTTCCACCGGCTGATCGTGGAGCTTTCCGTCGGACAGCAATCTACCTCCGGCGGCACATCCTCCCTCAGCCCATTGGCAATGGTGTCTGATTCGTGGCGCTTATACGGCACCACCATATCCGGTAATTCATAGCTGATTTTCTTACAGCCACAGCAACGGAGCCTTCTCACCACCAAAAAAATGCAGGAGTCATCCTGCTTATGCAAGCTTCTCCTGCGGCTTCCGATTACTTTAAAATTTTCCCCACAATAAGGGCAATGGGATTCCTCCCGGCTTGTTACAAAAAAACCAGGGTGTCTCCTTTTTGCTTAAGAGTGTAGTTTTGGATGATGACCATGGGGTGTGCCTCTCTTCGTGTGGGTGCTCGATGAATGGGGGCGGGTTCTTCATTTCTACGGAGGAGATGTAGGGGATGAAGTTGTGTTAGGAATGTTCTGTACCCTATGCGGGCTTCTCTTATTTCTACCAGTAAAAACCAAAGTCCTTAAGCGCTTAGAGGATGTTTCAATGCCCTTAACGGGCTTCTCTTATTTCTACATGCAATGGAAACTCTGATGGAAGAAAAGGAAGGTGTGTCAATGCCCTTAACGGGCTTCTCTTATTTCTACTTATTGTCAGAAAAATGAAATTGAAACAAATGTGAGGTGTCAATGCCCTTAACGGGCTTCTCTTATTTCTACTTGACGCGGTAATGGCGGAGGCTAAAAAGTTGATTGGTGTCAATGCCCTTAACGGGCTTCTCTTATTTCTACAAGAAAATGGTAGCGAAAATGATGATGGCAATGGTTTGTGTCAATGCCCTTAACGGGCTTCTCTTATTTCTACGGTATCTCTCCCAAACCGGCTAAAATCAAGGGTTTCGGGAACCATTTTTGCATGTAATTGCCAGAATATTCTGACAACAATGCTTTTTCAACAGTTTTTTGGGGTTTTCAAAGTATTTTCCTGCTTTCTTATTATACAACCTACTTTTTGGGTTTTCAATTAAAATATTATAAACCTGTTTAGCCTGCCCATTTTCTGCCAACCCACCCACATAATATAGATTATTTGCAACGGTAAGAATATACAGGCTATGCCTTGTGATCAACACCGCTATCCTGTATATTGACAAAGAAAACAATAAACTCCATTACCCTTTTCTGAAGCAAGGGATATATGTGCGCTTCCGGTTCCTCAATAATCAAAAAACATCTTCTTCCCAAATCATTAAAACAGACATAAAATCCAAGACCTTTTCTTGGTGTTCTGAATTTCAGGAAATCATATTTCCTTGTGTTAGCTTTTGCCCGTAAAGCCATAACTACCTGCATCACCCTTTCCCGGGTAATATCCGTCTCTTGAGATGAAATCTCAAAAGGAACCCTGCGCTCTCTGACAACAGTTCTGTTCTCGCAAATACTAAAAATTTGATATTGCAATTGCTACTGTACATCAACACCTTAAACGGGCTTTTCTCATTTCTACGAGGAAGAAACTGAAACAGTAGAAATCGAAGAAACTGAGTATCAATGCCCTAAACGGGCTTTTCTCATTTCTACGCTGAGCTTCTGTCCGGCAACGGTACCGAGCAGGCGTATCAATGCCCTAAACGGGCTTTTCTCATTTCTACGCAGGAATAAA
>ERZ808037.700-NODE-700-length-27948-cov-3.788705_pt1 | contig 27948 bp, 17 predicted proteins | sample MGYA00380190_ERZ808037 | MGnify/ENA primary metagenome ERZ808037 (study PRJEB31490, sample SAMN06133399) | mouse gut metagenome | isolation source: J9 | host: mice | place: China: Chengdu | collected 2015-05 ...
TCTGCTAGCGGGAATGCAGAGCGTCAATCCAAGCGTGTATGAGGCGGCCACCATAGACGGAGCGGGAAAATGGGAAAGCCTGTGGCTGATAACGCTGCCCAATCTGGTGCCATTCATATTGCTGACGACTATCTATACCGTGGTGGATCAGTTTACGGCACCCTTTAACAAGATTATGGATCTGATAATGAGTCATATGAACAATGTAAAAACCGGTTACGGTTATGCCAGTGCCATATCGTTTCTGTATTTCCTGTTGATCCTGGCAATTATTGGAATTGTATTTCTCGTTTTCCGCAAGTCTGTATCGGACAGAAAGAACTGAGAAACGGCATCATTATCACAAAGGCAGCAGTATAATCATAGGAGGAGGGAAGATATGCGAAACCCTACAATAGGAAAGCCTGCAATAGGGAAAACATTCCGGTGGCTGAAACGAAATCTGTTCGGAGGAGAGGTAAGGATCGTTCCGAAGCTTATATTGTACTTTATCCTGATCGCATTTTCGTTCATTTATATCGAACCGGTTCTATACATCATCAGCACGTCTTTTAAGAACTATGCCGATCTGGTGGATCCTACTGCAAAGTGGATCCCCAAGGAGGGCACATTGGTCAATATAAAGTATGCCCTGGAGGAACTGAAGGTGATTCCTCAGTTTACCAAAGACAAGACCTTCTGGGAGACCATCAGCTCTTCTCCGATGTTTTTATCGGTGATGACATCGGTGCCGGCCGCCATCATACAGACCGTCACCTGCGCCCTGGCGGGATATGCCCTGGCAAAGCTGAAGGTGCCCTTCAAAAAGGCGCTGATCGTCCTGCTTGTGTTCAATTATATCGTGCCGCCCCAGGCTACTTTCATCCCCATGGCCTGGGTGTTCCGGAACCTGAAATTGGTGAATTCGCCTCTGGCGTTCATCGTTCCCGCCCTGTTCGGAAACGGGCTGAAGTCCAGCCTGTTTATCCTGATCTACATGCAGTTCTTCAGGAAGATACCCAACGAGCTGGAGGAGGCGGCGCTGATTGACGGGGCGGGCTATCTGAGACTGTTTGTCAAGGTCATGTTCCCTTTGGCAAAATCCGCCAGGACCACGGTATTTCTGTTCTCGCTGGTATGGCATTGGAATGAGACCTATCTGACAAAGGTATTATACCCCAGCTTAAATACCATGAGCACCATCATTTCCACGGTAAAAGAGGATTCCAATTTCGCGTACTGGGCGGGATCCACCTACAACATCATGCAGGTGAAGATGGCTTCCTGTCTGCTGTTGATCGGGCCTATGCTGATTGTGTATCTCTTTACCCAGAAACAGTTTACGGAAAGCATTGAACGGACGGGAATCGTGGGATAGAGGGATTCCGAAAAGATATTATAAATAATAAGGAGGGTCAAAATGTACCAGACAAAAGCAGTAGGCTGCAGAGAGTTATTGAAGGATTATGAGGGCAGAAAGCACGATTGTGCCGCCTGTCGGCTGATTTTTGAGGGAGTGGAGGGATACGATGTCTACAACATAAGCCAGGAATTTGAAGAGGGCGGCCATTTCTACATCGCGGGACGGGTGGAAAAAAGAGACAACGAGATTTCCTGTGTCCGCTTTTTCTGCAGAATCGGGGAACACCGATATACTGCGGATTTCCCGGAGATGGTGTTCGAGAAATTCCAGGATCCTTTCGTCACGCGCATCGGAGAGGAGCTGGTCCTGGGCGGCGTGCAGATTGAGACGGATCCCTTATATCCGGAAAGGGTCATCAACTGGAGGACTCTTTTATACAGAGGCAGGACCATCAGGGAGCTGAAGCTGTTTGCCGCGGGTCCTGCCCATATGAAGGATATCCGTCTGGGAGAGATGAAAAACGGGAAGATTGCCATATTCACCAGACCCCAGGGAGAAATGGGCGGCCTTGGGAAGATTGGATTTACCAGCGTGGACTCCCTGGAAGAGGTGAATGAGGAGAGCATCCTGGGCGCAAGGATTTTTGATACCCATTTCCTCCCGGAAGAATGGGGAGGGGCAAATCAGGTCAACCTGCTGGAGGACGGACGGCTGGGCGTATTAGGGCATATTGCGTACCGGGATGAGAATCATTTGCATTATCATTCCATGAGCTTTATTTTTAATCCGGAGACCATGGAGCACACCCCTGTCAAGATCATTGCAAGAAGGAGCGACATGCCCTCGGGGGAGGCAAAACGTCCGGATCTGGAGGATGTGATCTTCTCCGGCGGCCTTGTCAGGAAGGAAGACGGAACATGGCAGCTGTATACGGGCGTTTCCGACTGTGAGGCCTACGTGCTTGAAATCGATGATCCATTTGGAGCATAATCCGGCAGAAACCGGAGGAGAGGCAGGTATGGACCGATGATAAAAGAACTGTCCCATGTATTGCAGGATGAAATAGAAGTCACTTATGAAAACGGAGACAGAAGCGTCTTCGGAAAGGTGACATTCGGACAATGGGAGACAGGAAGCTGTACGGAAAACCAGTGCTGCCTGTTTTCCGAAAAACTGCTGCCCGAACTGAATGTGATGCTGCGCCTGCAGGTTACCTATACGGTTCAGGGTTCCATAGTCACCAAAAAAGTCACCTGCTACCAGAATAATATCCTGAATCTGTACATCTCCCTGTCACAGAGGATAAGGCATCCGGAGACGGAGAGGATATGGTCCTTCGGCGCGGTGGAGAACCAGGATGCCTGTATCTATGGCAGCTGGAGCACACAGCCCTTTCCGGCGGCGGGGATGATTCTGAAAAACGGGGATGTACTGGGAATCCTGATGGATACCGGAATCGCAAACGAATGGTCCGGATGGCGTTTTCGAAGGACTGCGGACGGAAACGCGCCCACAGTGACTGCCTATGACCCTGTCTTAATAGAAGAATCCGAAAAGGGGAAAGAAATCAGGCTCCACGCCGGGGAATATTACCCCACCTATGACATCCCCTTTGAAGCGGCAGAGAAAAACGGTGCATCGGTCTGGGGAAGAAAAGGATATGGGTATCTGCTGGAATGCAATGTGAGGCGCGTCCCCTGTTCTCTGACGGTCAGTGCGGCAGGGGAGAGGGTTCTGAATCGGACCTTTGAAGAGTGCGGAAGGCAGGTAATCAGGATTCCCCCGTTGTCTCAGACCGCACTGCTTGAAATGGGCTGGGAAGAGGGTGAGACAGAACCGTTTCGTCTCTATGAACAAAGAAATGAGGCGCGCCCCTGGCACAGTCTGCGGCAGAACGAAGAAAAATCATACCGCTATTTTTTCTTCCTGGACCATTTTGAAATCAATCTGAGAAACCTGCGGAAATATGCACAGATACATCTGGCGGAGGCTTTGGGGTTCTCCGGGACGGCGGCGGAGAAGATATTGTATGCGGATTTCAGGATGTTGAACTGGCAGGCGGAACCGGGTCTTGGCGTGCCCTTGTGCGTACCCAGCATCGATTATTTCGAAATGTATTTCCGGGACGTATTCTGGAGCGTCAATGGCGTGGAGGATAAGGAGCTGAATGAGACCGTCCTGAAGATGATCGCCAATACCATGGACGAGGACAGCTGGGTGGACAATATCATTACCCCTTACTTTGGCAGCAGGGAAAAAATCGATAATGAGATAAATTACCTGTTCATTATCTGGAATTACCTGAACTGGAAGAGATTCGGCCTTGCGCCTGACCTGGAGAGGACAGAAGGCATAGTGCGGCTGCTCCTGGACCGTTACGATCCCCGGAGGATAGGCAGGATCATGATCAACAATCCCCAGTCACTTATGGATGTGATGTGGCAGAAAGAGCCCAGCCGCTTTGCGGTGAGCCAGGGATACTACTGTCTCACCATGAAGACGGCGCTGGCCCTTGGGATAGGCTGTGTGGACGCGGCGTATGTGGAGAAGACCAGAGAGGAATATGCGAATTATTACGGGGAAGACGGGGAAGGGAGGAGATATCTTCGGACCTTTCCGGGCAATGGACTGGGAGAGGGCGGCAGGGATCTGGACATTCTTTCCTGCCTGGATCTGGAGCCCGAATTCCTAAGCCTGTATCTGTTTGGCGAGAGCCTGCTGGGAAAGGATATCGTTACGGACACATTGGATCGGATTCCTGTCTTTCAGGGATGCCTGATGCCGATCATCGCCTGTGCGGACGGAACCTTTTTCACGAAAGAGCGCAATCCCTTTAACGGAGGGCATTTCTGGGAGGCCGGCCGTTACGCGAACGGGGGAAGCTACCTTAGGCCTCAGTACATAGCCCTTGCTGTGGGGAAATATCACGGCTGGAAGCCGGCGGATGAACTGATGAAGAAACGGCTCAAGATGGAATTCGAGATCTGCCGGGACGATCCTGTCAGCATGGAATATCTCCACGCTTTTGGCCGTCCGGAAAAATGCAGCGGACATAAGGTGTTCGCCTGGAATGTATTCGTCAATGAAATCAACAGATGGATCCGCAGGATCGTGGATTCCGGATTTCTGGCAGGAGAGGATATATGATCATCCTGATTGCAGAGATTTCGTGCAGAAGAACACGAAACACCTGGCGGTGCCTCAGATTCCAATTTGAGGACTTTTACAGGAAACGAACAATAAGGAGAACGAAATTATGGACAAATACTACCAATTTCCTGATTTGGAGGATATGAAGAGACTTCCCAGTCTCTCTATTCCCGATTACAGAGAGCTGAACAGAAGGTTTCTTGAGGCGGTACATGATCCCGCCAACAAAATATTCAGAACGAATCCGGAGAACGGACATCCCATTTTCGGAGCGTACACCCTCAGCGATTCCAATGAAATGGTGACCTGGGGAATCCTGGCAGTGGGCCAGTGGCTGATGAATCTTGACACGGATTGGATCGCGCCTACTTATTTTGATTTTTACAGTGAATCCCATAAGGTGTTCTTCAATTCGCCCCATCATGAAAAGGTGGAATTCTGGTATCTGTTCTATGTGAATCTGCTTGCGGGAGCCGTGTACAGAACCCTGTATGAGGGGGATGAAAAGGCGGAAAAGTGCCTGACAGAGTCTGCAGATACCATGAGGGCGATGGCGAAGAGCATAGCATATGACTTTAACGGCCAGGGATATGATTTTGCCTCCGGCAGCACCTTCACGCACAAGGACATCTATCGTCAGCCGGATTCCTCGGCAGGGTATGCGTACCAGATGCTTTTTGCCAGCCAGGTTCTGGGACAGTCCCACTGTCTGGAAGAAAGCGTCCGTGCAATCAGACAGTACCAGGCGTATGAGAGCAATCCCTGGTATGAGATTCCCAATGGAAGCGCGGGCGTATTGACCGCTGCATGGCTTAAAAGCCACGGCTATGAGAATGATGTGGAGAAAACGGCTTTCTGGGTATTCGACCATGAAAAGGGACCTTTACAAAAAGGGAAATGGGGCGCGGAATGCGTGAACGGCCTGATGATGGGCTGGCGGGGAGATACCAGAAAGTACGCCATGGATTCCGCCTACAGCATGGAGAGCCTGATGCCCATGCAGCTTTTGCTGCCCGCCGTGCGTTTCTGTCTGCCTTTGGCGGAAGCGGTGGCCTGCTGGGTGCGCCATGTGATGTCCTCCTTCCAGCTGTTTTACGGACAGGGAAAGACGAAGCTGAAAGAGACCCGGCCGGATTTGTCCCCGGCAGTTCCCTATGAGAAATTACAGCGGACAGATGGGGAGGAAAACCCCACAGCCTGCGGAGACTTCTGTGGGCAAAGGTCGGTCTACGGCGCAGGTTATCTGATGTGGCTGGATGCGCTGGTAAGATATACAGAGCAGGAATGGATCTATGCCCTGGATCTGTCCATAACCGACTGGATTAGCCGGAAGACCTGTCCGGTTTATCTGATTCAGAATCCTTATGACCGGGAGGTCACTGTACACTTTACGGTGGCGGATATCTGGAAGAAAAAAAGACCGGATTTGTTTGAAAAAGCATTTCAGGCGTGGGATTTGTCTTCTATGAGAGAAACGGAAGTATCCAATGGAAAAATCACCGTCACGCTGGCGGCAAGGGAATGCCGATTCATAGCGGTTTTAAAAGAAGCGCCTGTGGCTGCAGGTCATTTTATCTGCGGGACAGACGGGGAAGAATTATTATGCCGGGAGGTCAACTGTGATGAAAATTAACAGGTGCGAACACAATCCTCTTTTGACGCCTGCGGACGTGAAGCCCAGCGATCCGCGTTTTCAGGTAGACGGCGTCTTTAATTGCGGCGTTGCCCGGTACAGGGATGAAATCATTCTTCTGTGCCGTGTGGCAGAGTCGGTGAAACAGAGAGAAGAGGGAAAGATAGAAGTCCCCATTGTGGTGAACGAAGGAGGAAGTGATAAGATTGCTACGGTGGTCTATGACAAAAGGGTCCAGACCCAGTTCAATTATTCGGACAGCAGGACCATTTACAGGACAAGGCCCAATGGAGGCAGGATCACAGTGAATCTCACATCCCTTTCCCACCTTCGTGTGGCCCGCTCAAAGGACGGGATTCACTTCACCATTGATGAGAAGCCAAGCATCATGCCCATAGCTTCCCAGGAATCCTGGGGGATGGAGGATCCCAGGATTACCCAGATTGGCGAAGTGTATTATATCACTTATTCCGCGGTGACGGAAAACGGCGTGTGTACCTCCCTGATGAAAACAGAGGATTTTGAGAGTTTTGAGAGGATGGGCATCATCTTCGGGCCGGAAAACAAGGATGTGACGATTTTCCCGAAAAAAATAGGGGGACAGTATGTGGCTTTCAACAGACCGGTGCCCTTTGAAATCGGAAACCCCTCCATATGGATTGCCAGATCCACGAACCTGATCCACTGGGGGGAACAGGAGCTGTTCATGGCCGTATCCAAGGAGGAGAGCTGGGATGCCGGAAGAGTGGGCGGAGGAGCCGTCCCCGTAAAGACAGATAAGGGGTGGCTAGTGGTCTATCATGCGGCAGATGAAAATAACAGATACTGTCTGGGAATCTATATGCTTGATCTGGAGCAGCCGAAAAAGATTATAGGAAAGCTGGACGTTCCTTTTCTGGAGCCGGAGACGGTATATGAGAAAGAGGGATTTTTCGGCAACGTGGTGTTCACCTGCGGGGCGCTCCTGGAAGGGGAGACGTTCATCATCTATTACGGCGCTGCAGACGATAAAATATGCAGAGCGGATGTGGCTCTGAAGGATATCTACGAAATGCTTGGAGTGTAAGGGCGGATAGCTGCAGGGGGCACGGGGAGGTATATGGAAAAGAAAATAACCATGAAACAGATTGCGGATGAGCTTGGCATTTCCATTAACGCCGTGTCCCTGGCTCTGAACAACAAGCAGGGCGTCAGTGAAAACACAAGGAAACGTATCCTGGAGCTGGCCAATGAGACGGGATATCTGGATCAATCCGACAAGTACAATAAGACCTTTTCCAGCAGGCATATCTGCGTCATGATACGCAAGATATATTTTCAGGATATGCATTTTTATTCCAGGGTCATCTATGGAATCGAGTGGCAGGCGGATAAGCTTGGATATGACATCATCATCCATTTTACGGATCAGGAGGACAGGATTCCGCCCTGCGTGCTCAATAAGAAGGTAGCGGGAATCATTATAGTGGGAGCGGTGGAGGAAGACAGAATCGAGTCCATCAGCGAGTTCGGGATTCCTCTGATCGTGGTGGACAGCACTACCTACGGATATCCGGTGGACAGTATCCTGGCGGACAACAGGGGAGGCGCTTTTCTGGCCGTCAGCCATTTTCTCAGGAACGGATACAGGAAGATTGGGTTTTTCGGAGATCTGGATTATTCCCTCAGCATCAAGGAGAGATATCTGGGATATGTGGAAGCCATGGCTACCGTGATGGAGGACGGGGCCATGCAGACAGCTCTTCTGAAGACCATGAGATATTCCCTTCTCCGGGATGTGGAAACATATGTACTGGCTAAGAATGTGAAAGTGGTGATGGAGCGGGTGGGGACTATGGAGGAGCTGCCGGAGGTTTTCATGTGCTCCAACGACAGGGCGGCTATCTTTCTCATGAATGTACTGAAGGAGCTTGGATACAGGGTTCCGGAGGACGTGGGCATCGTGGGGTTCGACGACATGGAAATCAGCACTATGGTGATTCCCAGCCTCACCACCTGTCATATAGCGAAAAAAAATATGGGAATGAAGGCGGTTCTGACGCTGCAGTGGCGGCTTCAGAACCGTAAGGCAAAGCCGGAGAAAATCACTTTGCCGGTGGATCTGGTGCTGAGGGATTCGGTGGCACCAAGGTAAGGACGGGTTGACAGAGGATTGGTTCCGATGTGGGGCATGAGGATCCACCTATCATCCATAAATGCTCCTTTTCCTTGAAGCCCGGCTCACAGGCGACAGATGCCGGGGGACATCAATGAAGAGGAGATTGTCAGGCTTCTTCATAGGTCAGTTCGAAGATATCCCCTTTAATGATATACATATCAGCCGGGTCGTCCTCCCTGGCCACCAGATAGTCTCCCTCCAGTCCCAGCATGTAATTGCCTCTTTCCCACTGAGTGAATACTTTGGTGCGCTTGTGGAGCTTCCTCGCGTGTATCCGGGAAATGTCGCAGGGCGTACAGGATTTGACATATCCCTCCTTTGCCAGGGATTCCAGCGTCCTGGTCTCGCCGGTGCTGCTGTCGTGGACAGTGGGGGCGTATTCCGGATAATTTCCCTTCTGGAACTGGTACGGCTTATCTATGAGACGGTAGGTCTTCCGGAATTTTTCTGTCTTAATAGGGTAGATCTCGGATTTCACTCCCACCATGATGTAGATTTCGTCATTGGTGGTCAGATTCACGTCCCCCTCCAGCATGCGTACGGTAATTTTCTTTCCCGGGCCGAAGGCGTCCGATGTGACTATGTATCCTACCTCCACCGGCTTCTTCCGGTAAAGCGGGGCATCGGAAATGTCCGGGGCCTGGCAGGGAGAGGACTCGCTCTCGGAATCGGAGTAGGTATAGATCACATCTGTGGTAAGGAAGTACTCCTCCGTCCTGGAGAAGAAGAATCTGCGGACTACCGCGTCCGGCTTTCCGGGCTCCACGGGCAGGAAGCCGCCGGCTTTCCTGGCATGGCCGCCGCCGGAGTTGGGCGCCAGGAACTTTGCGATGTCGATGGCCTGGGTCTTTTCGGTGCAGCTGCGGACGGAGAATTTGGCACCGTCGTTCAGCATGCAGTAGGCGATGCAGATGTCCACTTTGTCCACTTCCATCAGGGTGTCGCTGATCACGCCCAGGATATTTGGGTCGCAGCGCTGGGCTTCGGCTATGGCAAAGTGGTATTCCTGATTGTAGTCATATGCCGTCAGCGCCTGGACGGCAATCTTTAAATCCTGGAAGGACAGGTTGGAATTCTTCAACAGGATGATGGTGTTCTGGTCGATTTTGGTCTCCAGCTGGTCGCGCATGGTCTTGTCCATGGGGTGGTAGATCTCGTCCATTTTGTTGGTGTCCATGTACAAGCCGTAGTAGAGGACAGTGGACAGCTCCCTGTGGGCACTGAAATCAAAGCCTGCTTCCGTGAGCATGTCCCAGACGATTGTGGCGCAGGCGCCGTAGCTGTCGCGGATTTCCTGGAGAGACGGCAGGTTTTCCGGCTTTGAGACCTTGTGGTGGTCGATGACGGCATAGGCCTTTGCCTGGAAATCCTGGACGTTACGCTCTCCGTGCTGGCAGTCTATGTAGAGCAGCAGATCCGGCTCCTCCAGGGACGTCACGTATTCTATGGGTATCCGGAAAGGCTTTTCCAGCAGCAGGAGCAGATTTGGCTTCTGGATGGCGGATTTGCCGCTGTAGACCAGGCGGACATTCCGGCCATGATCCTTCAGGTAGAGGAATATGCCGTATCCGCTGGCGATGGCATCTGCGTCCGGGTCATTGTGGCATTGTATCACGATATTTTCGTATTCTGGTTTCAGCAGTTCTTCTAATTTCATGATTCGGATTCTCCTGTCCTGTATCTGTTCTATCATAGCTATGTATTGCCTGTAATCTATATTTCCCAAATAGTATTATAAGAGATTTTTTCCGGGAGTACAATAAATATATTGATTTTTCCGGCAAAATGCTGTGATTTTTTTCTCATGGAAAAATACAATGTAAAAATAATTAGATATATATAAAATTAAATATTGACATAATTATATCATAGATATATAATAAAACAAAAAAGTTCAATTAGAGGACTAAGCTTATTTAAACAGCGTGTGCCCCCACGGCACCTGCGGAACTGGACTGGGAGGGGACTCTGATTCAGGGAACGCACACAGAGCTGATGGAGAATTGTCCCCTTTTTGGATTGAGCATTTTCGGGCAAGAATCATTGAAAAAAACAGAAAGAAGGGATAAAATGATGGAAAGTAAAAAAATTGAGGAATTCACAAACTACCTGGATCAGAGAACCTTCTCGATACAGGAGAATGTGCTCCGTCTGATGGCGGACAATCGGAGGGACGAGGCCGATTTCGAGAAGATTCGGGCGAATATCTTCCAAATTGTCAAGCAAGTCGCCAAGGCAATATTCAAGAACTCCGCCCAGGCGTCACAGGAAGAAAGCCAGCGCGTCAGCTGTCTGGAATCAAGGCTTATCTTATTTCAGGAGACCTGGGAAAGCTTTCTCAAAAAAGCGGAGGAACACGGAGATGACCTGAAGATAGTGAAAGAGGAGACCAAACTGGAAGCCCTGGCCGAGATTCGGGAAGCTTTCCAAAAGATATGGGGGTGCCAATCATGACGGAAGAAAACGCAATCAAAATGTTCAAGTGCCTGGCGGACAAGTCCAGGCTGCAGATATTGAAGTCTCTGGCTTTGGAGGATATGTATGTGGAGCGGCTGGCGGAGCGGCTGAACCTGAGCCCGGCCACCATCTCTTTCCATCTGCGCAAGCTGTCGGAAATCGATGCCGTCAGATCCTATAAGAACCAGTACTACACCATGTATTCCCTCTGCCAGGACACCTTTGCCGTGCGGATCCTGGATATCCTGAAAGAACAGTCGGACGAGGCGAATCTGCAGGAAATACGGGAGCAGGCCTACCGGCAGAAAGTGATAGACGCTTTCTTCGAGTACGGAAAGCTGAAATCCATCCCCGCCCAGCGCAAGAAAGAGCGGATTGTGCTGGAAGAGATCGTGAAAGCTTTCGAGCCGGGCAGAATCTATTCCGAGCGGGAGGTCAATATCATCATAGCCGATTATAACGACGATTTCTGTACTATTCGCCGTGATATGATATCCGAAAGACTGATGGACCGGGACGAGAGGGGATACTGGCGGAAATGACATCGGCGTATTTGACATTTCTGTCAGGACATATTATCATGGAAAGAGAAGATGGAGACCGAATGCCATGATAATGAGGGATAGGGAAGCCGTAGGGTTTTCGGACTGACAGGGCGGAGGGAACGCAAGGCTATGGGGATATATGTGAATCCGGGTAATGCATCGTTTGAAATGTCACGCTTTTCCGATATCTATGTGGACAAGAGCATGCTGATAGCTCATACAAACAGGGTTTACCGGACGGAGAGGAGATTTCTGTGCGTCAGCAGGCCCAGGCGGTTCGGGAAGTCCATGGCGGCCAACATGCTGACGGCATATTACAGCAGGGGCTGTGATTCAGGGAGTCTGTTCTCCGGGCTAGCTATTGAAAGAGAGGACTCCTTTTCGGTGCATCGGAACCGGCACAACGTGATTCGCTGGGATGTGCAGCGTTTTCTGGATGGGAAGAGGAGCATTGATACTTTTATTGACGAAATTGAACGCATGGTAATCAGAGATCTGCAGAGGGAATTCCCGGAATGCGGCGATTTCCCTGAGGGCAGCAGGCTGAAGACGGTTCTGGACGATATATATGGAAAGTCTGGGGAGGGTTTTATTTTCATCATAGATGAATGGGACTGCGTGTTCCGCATGGCGAAAGAGCAGGAAGAAATACAGAAGGAATATCTGGACTTTCTGCGGGGCCTGTTCAAAGGGGCAGAGTATGTGGAACTGGCATATATGACGGGAATTCTGCCTATCAAGAAGTATGGCAATCCAACGGAGTTGGATTTGCATTCTAGCCTGAATATCTTTGATGAATATTCCATGACGGATTCGAAGGGTCTGGGAAAGTATTTTGGATTTACGGCTGAGGAAGTGGTGGAGCAGTGCAAAATACATGGGGTGGATTTTCGGGAGATGGAGAGGTGGTATGACGGCTACCTGATGGAAGACGGCCATATCTATAACCCAAAGTCCGTAGCAGATGCGCTTACATGGAAGGAATTCCGAAGTTACTGGACAGGGACTGAGACTTATGAGGCTTTAAAAGTCTACATTGACAGGAATTTTGACGGACTGAAAGAGGCAGTGGTGGAGATGTTGGGAGGAATGCAATGCAGAATCAGGCCGGAAAAGTTCCAGAATGATATGACTACCTTTGGAACGAAGGACGATGTGCTCACGCTGCTGGTTCATCTGGGATATCTCTCCTATGACAAAAAGAACAAGGAAGTGTCCATTCCGAACCTGGAAATCACACAGGAATTCCTGAATGTGGTGGACAGCCCTGACTGGGGCGGCCTGACAGATGCATTGAATCGTTCGGAGGAGCTTCTGCGGAGCACCTGGGCGTTTGATGAAGAAGCAGTGGCAGAGGGGATGTCCGCCATTCACAACGAAACCGCGTCCCTCCTGAAATATAACAATGAAAATTCCCTCACCTGTACCGTCCTCATGGCCTATTACAGCGCAAAGGCATACTACATGAATCCCATCATGGAGCTGCCCTCGGGAAAAGGCTTCGCTGACGTGGTCTATCTGCCAAAGAGGGATACAGGCCGCCCGGCGCTGGTGGTGGAGTTGAAGTGGAATAAATCCGCACAGGGAGCCATAGAGCAGATTAAGGACAGAAAATATACATCGTGGATTGAGGATTATACAGGGGACATTCTTTTGGTGGGAATCAGTTATGATAAGAAGAGCAAGAAGCATGCCTGTGTCATAGAGGTCTGGAAAAAGGACTGTCAGGAGGGATGACGAATTATCTATTGTTATCAACGGGGCAGATATCGGCTTTCAGACAGTAAAGGTAAGCAGCAGATAACAGCTCCGAAATATTTGGCTTTATATGTGATATATTGTGTTATAAAGGTTTCAACGTTAAATTTAACCCAAATTTGACTACAAAAAATAATAATTTACAAGCTAAAATGAATGTGGTAGTATATAAAAAAGAAATAGTACCTTCCAAAAAAATATGGGAGTTATGAAAATGAAGAATAAAAGTTGGTTTTTAGGTATTGGAATTGCTGTCTGTATTCTCCTTGTGGGAATTATATTCTTAATGATTCATAATATCGAAGAATCAAGAGAAGAAGCAGATTCTGTAAATCAGTTCACTGATATTGAAAAAGAAGAATTATATTATGATTATATGGAAAAGAAATTAGCTTCGATGATTGAGCGCGCATACAAATTTTTGGATTGTGAAGTAGATATAGGCTATTCGGAAAGCGAGGTTTTGGGAGTCGACATCAAGTTTACTGTATCCGAGGGCAGTATTGTAAATGATTCCATGCGGACAGATATATCAGAGGTTATTTCCAAAGCGCTTGACATTAGCACGGAAAATATTGCAGTATCAGCTAATTAGTCTTTTTCCATAAAAGTAATCAGCGGGTTTCGGAGCATTTCGGAACCCGTTATTTATGTCGGCCAGGCATTCATATTCGACATCATTTTTCAAAAAGAATTCTGCTTTTGATGGAAAGAGGATATGGAAAACAAAAAAACAAAAGGAAAAAGGGAATGGAAAAAGGACTGCCAGAAGGTTTGACTTTATGTGGCCTATATTGTATAATTACTACCATTAATGCAAAGGAGCAGACAAAAGTATGCATTGGTCAGATAAAATAGCGGAAAAAATCATAAACAGGAATCCGGATAAGGAAGAATATGTGTGCGCCGCCGGGATAAGCCCCTCCGGCTCCATCCACATCGGCAATTTCAGGGACATCGCCACCAGCCTCTTTGTGGTGAAGGCCCTGGAGCGCAAGGGAAAGAAGGCGAAGCTCCTGTTCTCCTGGGACGAGTACGACAGGGTCAGGAAAATTCCCGTCAATGTAGCCAAGGTCAGGGACGACATGGAGAAATATATAGGGGCGCCCTACTCGGATGTCCCCAACCCTTTCGATACCGAGGAGAAGACCTACGCGGAGTATTTCGAGAAGGAATTCGAGGCTGCCATCAAAAGGTTCGGCATCAAGATGGACTACAGATACCAGGCCCAGATGAACAAGAGCGGCAAGTACAAGGACTATGTCATCGAAGCCCTGCAGAAGAGGGGCGAGATCTTCGACATTCTGGACAGCTTCCGTACCCAGGACGCCCAGGAGGGGGAGAGGGAAGCCTACTATCCGGTGTCGATCTACTGCCCGGTGTGCGGCAGGGACACCACGAAGATCACGGAGCTTTCCGAGGACTGCACGAAAGCGAAGTATACTTGCGCCTGCGGCCATGAGGGAGAGCATGACTTCACGAAGGACTTCAACTGCAAGCTGGCCTGGAAGATAGACTGGCCCATGCGCTGGAAGTATGAGCAGGTGGATTTCGAGCCCGGCGGGAAGGATCACGCCAGCCCCGGGGGCAGCTATGACACCAGCAAGGTCATCTCCAGGAAGATTTTCGATTATGAAGCGCCCCTGTTCGAGGGCTATGAGTTCATCGGCATCAAGGGCGTGGCGGGGAAGATGTCAGGCTCCACGGGCCTGAACCTGACGCCGGATACCCTGCTTAACATCTACCAGCCGGAAGTCATCCTCTGGCTGTATGCAAAGTCGGAGCCCAACAAAGCTTTCGATTTCTGCTTCGATGACGGGATACTCAGGCAGTATTTTGAGTTCGACAAGCAGTACAACAGCTTTATAGACGGCACAGCAGATGATTATGTGCGGGATATCATGAACAGCTGTCTTATGTTTGACGAGAAGATTAAGACGGTGCCCATGTCCCACCTGGTGCAGCTGGGCTCTATCGTAGACTTCAACGTGGACATGCTGGAGACCGTGTTCGAGAAGATAGGCACGCCTTACAAATATGATGATTTCAAGGAGCGCCTGGGGCTGGCCAGATATTGGCTGGAGAACTGCTCCCCGGAGAATGTGAACAGGCTCTGCCCGGTGCGGAACTGGCCTGTGTACAACAGCTTTGACGAAAAGGAAAAGGATGCCGTGAAGATGCTGCACCAGTACCTTTCCGAGAATGCATATACGCTGGACGAGCTGAACAAGGAGCTATACGAAATTCCGAAGAAAATATACGGCTACGACGTGGAGAACCTGAAAGCTCTGCAGGGGACATTCTTCAAGGATGTATACCGCCTGCTGCTGAATAAGGAAAAGGGCCCCAGGCTTTACCTTTTCCTCTATGCCATAGAGAAAGAGAGCTTCCTGTCCTTGCTTGATTTCTCCACACCTATGACGGAAGAGGAGGAGAAAGTGCTGACAGCCCCCGCGGAAGAGCCAGTGGAGGAAGAGCCCAAGGCGGAATACGGCGAGCCGGATGAAGTTGCGCCCATAGGGGAGGAAATCGACATCGAGGAATTCCGGAAAATCGACCTGCGGGTATGCAAGGTGCTGAAGTGCGCTGAAATCAGGAAGTCCCACAGCTGCTACAAGCTGACCCTGTTCGACGGGCTGAAGGAGAGGGTCATCGTGTCCAGCATCAAGCAGTATTACAAGCCGGAGCAGTTGATTGGAAAGAAGATCATCGTTGTGGCCAACCTCCAGCCCACCCGGTTCGTGGGGGTCAAGAGCGAGGGCATGCTGTTAGCCGGGACCAACAACGCCTGCGGCTGCCAGGTGGTGATAGTGGACGACATCGTTCCGGAAGGGACGAGAATCTGTTAAGCTCTTAACAACGAAATCTTGCGTTTTCTGACAAAATTTTGGTTCCGGCTTGTCCGGGTTAGGGTTTAGTAAAATATACAAATAGGCTGTCATTTGAGAGTGGTTCTTTCGTATGTTTGGAGCAAAGAACGCGTATATGACAGCCTTTTTTGATGCCATAGACTCCCGGAATCTCCAGAAGCAGGATTCGGGCAGTGGGTTGAAAAGAACCAGGAAGACTGGGAATCGAAGAAATGGCTTCCGACAAGCCACATGACAAGTGGTAGGGAGATTCCCGGAGGATATTACATAAGCTCTCGGAATTTCAGGCAGCAAAATCAGGTATTATATCAGAAAATACCCGGAAAAGCGGCGTTTACGCCATAAAATTCCGTTCCTCCAGGTAAGCCAGGCCTACCTTGGCCGCGCCATAGAGGCTCTCCATGCCGTTCATCTGAGAGCAGACCAGCCGGGGAACATAGGGGACATGGGCTTTCAGCATCTGCAGCCAGACCGCCTCCCCATGCCGGAACATCCGCCGTCCCATCTGCCCCGCCAGAATGACAATCTGTGGATCTAAGGTAGCGGTCACGTTCACCAGGAGAAAGCCGATGTCCTTGATAAGCCGGTTCAGCACCTCTCTGGCCTGAGGATCCCCGACATCGCAGCGGTCAAACCATTCGTCCAGGCTTTCTGCCACGCCCTGCTTCTGCAGCCCGGACAAGACCGCATGGCCGGACAGCGCCTGTTCCGCCGCGCCCTCCGTCCGGAACTTAGGGTGCACAGAGTTGGAATCCAGCTTCATATACCCAATCTCCCCGGCGGCCTGGTGCGACCCCTTCCACAGCCGGTCGCGCAGAATGATAGCGCCTCCCATGCCGATATCATAGTGAAAGTAAAAGATATCCTGATAGCCCTTTCCCACGCCCCGCCACTGCTCCCCCAGGGCACCATTGTTCACGTTGTTCTCAAAGAGGATTTCCACCTCGCCGAATACCTGGCAGATGGGGTCTGTCAGGTCGCTGCGGCTGAGCCTGGGAAGATAGGGCATCATGTGGATTTCGCCGGTCTCCTGATCCATGGCGCCCGGCAGGCTGACGCTGACGCACAGCACCCTGCCCTTATCCTGGGGCTTCTCGGACAGCAGTTTCCGGGAAAGGGACAGGATGTCCTCCTGAATCTGCCGGATATCCGGAAAGGGTCGGCCCATATCCCTGGACTGTATCACCAGAGGATTGCCGAAAAGGTCGCACAGCATCTCCGTGATACCGTGACGGCCCAGCTTCATCCCTACTATACACCCGTAGTCCTGGTTGAAGCCCAACAGAGTGGATTTGCGGCCCATGGCGTTATTGCCCGCCCCCTTTTCACAGAGCAGCCCCTTATCCAACAGCACCTTCACGTTGGCGGACACGGCGGGAAAGCTCAGCGCCACCTGCCTGCAGATATCCGCTCTGGAGAGAGGCCCCCCGCCACGGATGACCTCCAGAATCATCTTTTGATTGAGTTCTCCAATCAGCTCAGGTTTATAAGTTGTCCCCATGTCAATGCTCCTCGTTTATATGGAACTGTGCAGAAATAAATTTATATACCTTTTCTCCGGCAAAATCCAGCAAATTAATTTTTTTCCAAGTTTGATTGAAATGATAATTCAATTTTGTTCAGGAAATGTAATATTATAATCATGATAAGCTAGAAAATTACCCAGGACAATTCCCACGCTCTCTTATTCTGCACATATGCGCATCAATCCGTCTTGTCCGTCTGGTATAAAAACAGAACCCACTGCCAAATCTTTGTCCAGCAGCACCAGGTCTGCCCGCTTTCCCGGGGCGATGCTGCCGATTTCCGCGTCCAGTCCCAGCATCCGGGCCGGCGTCAATGAGGCCATGCGGACAGCGTCCCACAGCGGGATGCCCGCCATCCGGACAGCGGTCTGCACCACCCGGCCCATGGTGGCAATGCTTCCGGCGAAGCTCTTACGGTCCGGCATGATCGCCACGCCGGATTCCACCACCACCGGACGCTGTCTCTCCCGGTCGCTGTAGGAAATCGTGCCCTCCGGCAGATTCTGCCCTCCCGGACGGATGCAGTCGGTAATCAGTGCGATTGTATCCGGCCCTTTGATCTGATAGATCATCCTCATGAAATCCGGGGGCAGATGGATGCCGTCCCCTATCATCTCAACATCCAGCCCGTCAAAAAGATAGGCCGCCTCCACAATGCCCCCTTCCCGGAAAGGCCCGTTGCGGTGTACCATGGAGCAGCTGGAATAGAGATGGGTCACACAGCGGTATCCCGCCTGCAGGGCCTGGCGGACCTGATCCAGCGTGGCATCGGAGTGGCCGATGCAGGGGATTACCCCCCGACGGGCTATAGATTCGCCGAACTCCAGAGCCCCAGGCAGCTCACAGGCGGCCGCCCATCGTCTGATGTGGGGCCCGGCCTCCAGAATCTGCCGGTATTCCTCCGGCTGCGGCAGACGGACATACCGCCCGTCCTGGGCACCCAGCTGAACCGGCGAAAAGTAAGGGCCCTCCAGATGCAGGCCCCCCAAATGGGGCAGTCCGGCAGGCGGATGGGCCGCCAGGGCCTCATACACCGCCACATTCTCCAGAATGCGCGATAGGCTCCCGGTCATCAGCGTGGGCAGGATGGTGGTGGTGCCGCCCCGCAGATGGGTCTTCAGCGCCGAGAGATAGGCGTCGGCGCTGGCATCGGAGAAGTCGTCCCCTCCGCCTCCGTGGACGTGTAGATCCACAAAACCAGGGGACAGATAGCCCCCCTGGCCGTCGACGACTGTTATGCCATCCCCTGCCTTCTGTTCCGATGCCTGTGGCATTTTCCCAGGCACTTCCATAGGCACGTCATCCTTCCGGGTGGAGGATACCTGCTCTTCCTGTAGAATTTCCTGAGGAGGCTCCCCGCTGCTCAGGGCCTCTATGCGGCCATTCCGCACAAGAACCCAGCCGTGGGACAGGACTGATTTGAGTCCAATCACCTGTACATTTCGAAATATCCATCTCATAGGCACACCTACCTTACCCGAAACATATTTTCTCGGAATCTCCAAACCGCTTGATATGCGGCTTTCCGAAATTTGCTTTTGACATTTCCCTCGCTTTTACGGGTATGCCTGAAATTCCGGAAGCCTATTGAACCAATTATCCAATGCCGCAGCCAAATCAGCCTCCCAGATACAGGATACCCGCTCTTCCCGCCGGACTTCCTCCGGAGTATAGGGCTGTCCGTCGGCATGCAGGGGATTAAAGACCGTGGCATCCGACAGGGCGCATAGCCTGGGCAGATCCGCAATCTTGAACACTTCCGGCAGGATGGAAGTCTCCGGCAGAAAATACTTCCGTTCCTGGAAGAGGTCGTCCCAGGAAATCTGGCAGCGGGCCAGGGCCAGAGGGCGGAGCCGTGGATCTGTACAGGACGCCAGCAGCAACGGCAGGGCACAGGAACCGACCCCCAATGCGGACACCTGGGACGCGCCGGTCACCCGGATGGCATAGTCCGCCGCGGCGCGAATCTGCACCGCCCGATGAAGGGCCAGATTCCGCCCCAGCACCGCCGAGATATTGAAGAGACAGGTCTCTGAATCGTAGCCGCTTCGCTGTTTCCGGTAGGAAGACTCCATGGCCCAGGGAATCACCTGGAGGGTGGATGCTTCTTCGAACCAGACAGGCGTCTCCTGGGAGACGATGATACGCAAGTAAGGAGAGGCTTTCTTGTGGAGTCGGCAAAAAGCAGTTTCATTATATGGCACATGGATATAAAATGACAATTCTGTGTCCGTCTCCGACAGCGTTTCAATGGAAAAGCGCTCCTTTTGGGGCTCACGCAACGTCTTCAAGGCGGCCAAAGGGGTCTCGTCCGTCGTCTCCCGCCGTTTCTGCAGCGTCTCCGAAGTGGCCAAACAGGTCTCGTCCGCCGTCTCCCGCCGTTCCCGCAGAGTCTTCAAAGCATCCAAGACATCTTTGCTTTCCTCAGGACACCGTTCCCGCATCATATCAATGGAACAGCGTTCCTTCTGGGACTCTCGCAGCATCTCTGGAGTGGCCAAGATAGTCTCGTCCTTTGTCTCTCGCCGTTCTTGCAGAGTTTCCGAAGTAACCAAAACGGTCTCGTCCTCTGTCTCCCGCCGTTCTTGCAGAGCTTCCGAAGTGGCCAAAACGGTCTTATCTTTCGTCTCCCGCCGTTCCCGCAGAGTCTTCAAAGCATCCAAGACATCTTTGCTTTCCTCAGGACACCGTCCCTGCAGCATTTCAATGGAATTAGGTTTCTCCTGGGATTCCAGCAGTGTCTCCAAAGTGGCCAAAACGGTTCTGTCCTCCGTCGGACGCCGTTCTCTCAGTATCTGGAGCTGTCGGGCATAAAGCTGCTCCGGCTCCTCTGGCGGTCCCTCCAGACAGCGCAAAGCCTCCGGAGACAATACTACCATAGGGCGCTCCGTCTCGTCCCGCCGTCCGAAAAAGCGCTCCGTCAGCCAGCCGTAGACGTGGCACCGGGCCTCCTGACAAAATTCATGGCCGCAGTCCGCTACTTTCAGGGTATAATCCTCTTTCTGCCCCAGAACCTGATACACCCCGTACATCTCCTGTGCGCAGGCATTAACGCCCTCCAGGGCGAAAAAGTCCTGCTGCGCGGCGCTGTGGAGCACTGGCTTAGGCAGCGCAGCCCACAGGATGTCCCACTGCTCCACGCCCTGTTCCCGGCTGATGCCATACAGGGACTGTTCACAGTCTCCGATTCCCTCTTCCAGGGTGATGGCCAGCTGGGACAGGCACTGCACCGGCGCATACAGGGAAATCCGGTTGTCCAGCGCCGCCAGATAGCAGGCCTGGGTCCCTCCGCCGGACTGGCCTACGGCGGCGATGCGCTTTCGGTCGATTTCCGGCCTTGCGCAGAGACAGTCCAGCACCCGCCTGGCCTCCCAGAGGAAGAGCGCTCCGATATTGCCGCCCAGCAGATAGGCCAGGTTGCCGCCCCGCATGTGAAGGTTCACCATCCACATATCCTCGGAGAGGGGACCGAACATGGCTTCCAGCTCCGCCGGGGTGTAGGGACAGCGCTCGCCCTGGTAAAGGGGGTCGTAGGTGAAAGCTGCAATGCCCCGCATCGCCAGATTGGCGCAGAGCCGCTGATGGGCCTCCATGGCCTTTGCATGAAGCCAGTGGCCTGACAGCACAATGGCCGCCGGACACCTGGCTTCCCTGGGCCGGGGCAGATAGAGATTAGTGGGGATAGACAGCGAATCTTTCCCCCGCAGGACGATTTTTTCAATAGTATAGTCCGGAAATTCCAGTACGCCTACGGTCTCTGCTTCCAGAGGTTCCCCCGGCAGCAGCGGATCCGTCAGCCGTTCCCGATAAGCCTGCCGGATGGCCGCGCCTCGGGCCAGGATAGCCTGGCGGTCGCCGGTCTCAATCAGCCGGGATGTCATCTCCCCTCGGGCGCGGTAACGTTTGCGAAGCTCCTCCACCAACGTCATGTAGCCATGAGCACAGCAACGCTCATGGTTCGATGGCCATCCGGCTGCTTCAGACCGGGAATGTGGACTTGTTGTACTATGAGCATAGCGACGCTCATGGTCAGACGGCCATCCGTCCGCTTCAGGCTGGGAATATAGACTTGTTGTACTATGAGCATAGTACTGCTCATGTTCAGATGGCCATCCGGTCGCTTCGGACCGGGAATGTGGACTTGTTGTACTATGATTCAAAGCATATTCCATGGTTCTCTCCCTACACAGGACTAAAGCATAAAAGGGTGTTTAGCAAATGCAGCTGTCTATCTTGATGCTTACTAAAGTTTGACATGAATGTCCTTCTTCATTAGAAGCCGACTCACGAGCAAAGGATGCCAGGGACATTGCGGCAAATTTCATCGCTCGTGAGTATAACACTGGACATTAAAAAGTTAACTTTAAGCTTAATCATGTCATGCGGTATATTGCGCCAGCAGCTCCTGGGAACAGGCAGAGGCGGAATCCGCGTCCACGAACAGATGGAAATCCCCATGGGTCTTCAGCAAAGTGGCCGGTACCATGGGATCTACCTCCCGGGCAGAGAGCACCTTGAAGATGGCACTGGCTTTCACCGACAAGGGAACCGGCGAGACAATGCACCGGCAGCACATGATCTGATAGGGCGTCATGGACACCGCCTCGGCGGGCACCTCGTCCACCGTAGTAAACCACCCCTCGCCTACCTGCTGCTTCCGACAGGTGTCGTTGAGCTTCACCCGCCAATAGGCCTCCCGCCCCTCAAAGTCCGCAGGGGGATCGTTGAAAGCGATATGGGCGTTTTCCCCAATGCCGATCACGCCCACATCCACCGGCTCCTCCCGCAGACGCCCGGCTACCAGGGCAATCTGCGCGTCCACGTCGCCCTCCACGTTCACCAGCACTGCTTCCTTCAGGGAGACCTTGCTGATGAATCTCTCCCGCAGATACTTGCGGAAAGAGGCCGGATGGGTGTCCGGGATGCCGATGTACTCGTCCAGATGGAACATGGTCACTTTCTCCCAGGGAACGCTGTACCGCACCAGCGCCTCCAGTGTCTCGAACTGGGATCTGCCGGTGGACAGCACCACCCGGGCCGAGCCACGCTCCGCAATGGCCTGATTCAGTCTCTCCGCAATCAACGCGGCGGCGGCAGCCCCCAGGGCCTCCTTTGTTTCTTCAATGTACAGTTTCATACTGACTCCTCCTGAATTTATATTGACAATCACAAAAACTTTCCAGGAACCCCGACTCACGAGAAGGCATCGTGGAACATTGAGGCAAATTTCATTGCTCGTGAGTATAATCTTGTGAACGCCTTTCAAATATTAAATAAACTTTAATAACTAATTATAACATAATACAAAAGCATCCGTTTGTCAATGCATATCTTTCGCGGAGGTAGGTTTTATCTATCCTATCTTTATGCTTATTTCAGAAGAAAATCAGTTGCCTAATTGTCCCTGTATCGGTATAATAGGGGTACATGGCGGTTCCTGAGGGCAACGCCATAGGAACTGCCGCAAAATAACTAGCCCCGCAAGTTATTTTAAGGCAATTCCATAGTATCGACAAAAAAGTCTGGAAAGGACAGGTGGAAGACATGCTAGTGCCCAAACATTTTGAAGATTGCAAGGTATTGCATGAGAACACAATGCCCGACAGGGCATACTACATCCCCGCAGCCGGAAGGCATGCGGATCTGGTGGAGCGCAGGGAGGAATCGGAGCGCTTTACTCTGCTGAACGGGGAATGGGATTTCTGCTATTACGACAGTGTGTACGATTTGAAGGAGGAATTCTACCGGGAGGACGGCGCGGCCAACCCGGACTGGAAGACTATCCCCGTGCCTTCCGTGTGGCAGATGCACGGATACGACAGGCATCAGTATACCAATGTGCGGTACCCTTTTCCGTTGGATCCTCCCTACGTGCCCTATGAGAATCCCTGCGGCACCTACCGCCACTCTTTTACATGGCACAGAGATTCCGCGGCGCCGAAGGCCTTCCTGAATTTCGAGGGCGTGGATTCCTGTTTCTATGTGTGGCTGAACGGCCGGTACGTGGGTTACAGCCAGGTGTCCCATGCCACAGCGGAGTTCGATGTGACGAACCTTCTGAAGGAGGGCGAGAATCTGCTGGCGGTGCTGGTGCTGAAATGGTGCGACGGCAGCTACATGGAGGACCAGGACAAGTTCCGCATGAGCGGCATCTTCCGGGATGTGTATCTGTTGAGCCGTCCGGAGCAGTGCGTCTATGATTATTTCGTGAAGACCCGCCTGGACAGGGAAGCCGGGAAAGCGGACGTGGAGATCTCCTTCACTTATCTGGACAAGGAGATTCCGGTGAAAGTGTCCATCGAAGACGCGGAGGGGAAAGTGGTGGCCCGGACGGAGGGCACCGGCAAAGTGGTGCTGCCTTTGCAGGACATCCGGCTCTGGAGCGCTGAGACCCCTTATCTCTATACTTTGGTGCTGGAGACCGAGGGCGAGGTCATCGCGGATCAGCTGGGGCTGCGGGAAATCGCCATCCAGAAGGGCGTGCTCCTGTTCAACGGCCAGAAAATCAAGATTCACGGCACGAATCGCCACGACAGCGATCCGGTAACCGGTTTTACCATCAGCCTGGCCCAGATGCACAAAGATATGACCCTGATGAAAGAGCACAATATGAACGGCATCCGCACCAGCCATTATCCCAATGCGCCCCAGTTCTACCAGCTCTGTGACAGGTACGGCTTCTACGTGGTGGACGAGGCGGACAACGAGAGCCATGGAGCGGAGTGCGCCTACGGCCAGAAATATGATGACAGCAGCCGTTGGCTTGCGGACAATCCCCAGTACGCCGAAGCTATCGTGGACAGAACGAAGAAATGCGTCACCAGGGACAAGAACAGGCCCTGTGTCTTCTCCTGGTCCATGGGCAACGAGGCCGCCTTTGGTTGCGGATTCGAGGAGGCCCTGAAGTGGACCAAGTCCTATGACGACACCAGAGTCACCCACTATGAGAACGCTTATCATGTGCCTCAGGAAAGGGTGACGGATTATTCCTGCCTGGATATCCACAGCAGAATGTACACCTCGCCCCAGGGCATCCATGAATATTTTGCTAAGACAGAGGAAGTGGACAGTGACCACATTTACGACGCGCCGGCAAAAAGGCCTTATTTCCTGTGCGAGTACTGCCATGCCATGGGCAACGGGCCGGGAAATCTGGAGGATTATTTCCAGGTGTTCCAGCAGCATGACGGTATGATCGGAGGCATGGTCTGGGAGTGGTGCGACCACGCCATCGACAAGGGCCAGGACATCAACGGAAAGAAGGTGTACTTCTACGGAGGAGACCATGAGGAATATCCCCATGACGAGAATTTCTGCATGGACGGTCTGGTCTACCCCGACCGCCGGCCCCACACGGGACTGAAAGAGCACTGGAACGTGTTCCGGCCCGCCAGGGTGGTGTCCTTTGAGGAAAAGGAAGGCATCCTGAAGATACATAACTATATGGACTTCAGGAACCTGAAGGATTACTGTAAGCTTGGCTGGGAGGTAAGCTGCGACGGAGAGAAAGTAGCAGCGGGCGTGGTGGAAGTCGAGGCCCTGGACATCGCTCCTCACCAAGAGGGCGAGGTTCGCCTGGAGCTTCCGAAAGCCCCTGAAGGCAGATGCTATCTGAAGGTCACATGGATCCTGCTTAAAAATGAGGGCGTCCTGAAAGCCGGGAAAGAGCTTGGCTTCGACGAGGTGAAGCTGAATGCCGCCTGCGGAGAAGCTGAGAGCGAGGAGCAGTGCGTACGCCCTGGGGAGCAGTGCGTCCTGGCTCAAAAGCTCCTGGCAAAGCCTTTGACAGATGCCTGCGGAGAAATCCAGGTACAGGAAGATGACCATTATATGACACTTGTGTCAGAAAAATTCAACTACACTTATGATAAGTTCACAGGTCTGTTTTTCAGGATGGTGAACGGCAATCGGACTCTGCTGGAGCATCCCATGGAGATCAACCTCTGGCGCGCCCCCACGGACAATGACCGGAACATCCGCCATATCTGGGAGGATGCCCATTATGACCGCCCCGTCACCAGGAGCTACAGCACGGAAATCCTCAAAGGCGAAGACCAGGGCAGGCATTGGGTGGAGATAAAGAGCGTTCTGTCCGTGGCATCTGTCTATCTGCAGAGGGTACTGGACATCAACGCGGTCTGGAAAGTCTGGGCCGACGGCAGCCTGGACGTGCGCTTTGCCGTGAAGAAGAATCCGGCTTTCCCCAGGCTGCCCAGGTTCGGCGTCCGCATGATGCTGCCCAAGGACTTGGAGCGGGTGGACTACTATGGACTGGGGCCGGTGGAGAGCTATAAGGACAAGTGCCGGGCCGCTTACCACGGCAGATTCGAAGAGACGGTGGACTCCCTGTTCGAGGATTATATCCGTCCTCAGGAGAACGGAAGCCACTGGGACGTAAGCTATGTGGAGCTGCACAGAGATGACCTGAAGCTCTCCGTGGCCGCCGGGAAGCCTTTCTCTTTCAACGCTTCCCGGTATACCCAGGAGGAGCTGACCAAGAAAGCCCACAACTACGAGCTGGAGCCCTGCGGCCATACGGTACTGTGCATCGACTACGTACAGGACGGCATCGGATCCAACAGCTGCGGGCCGGAGCCGGAGGTGCAGTACCAGTTCCTGGAACAGGAATTCACCTTTGCTTTCGGCATCCGCATAGACGGGTAAGTAACTGATTGCAGCCAAGGATTGATATCCCTGGCTGCAAGTTTTAGGAGCAATCCTTAAGATGGAGGGTTCATATGGATATCGTGGAAAACCAAAGCAAGATTGACGCATACAGGGAGCGTGCCAAAGAACTGGTAGCGCAGATGACCCTGGAGGAGAAAGTGGAGCAGACGGTGCACAACGCCCCTGCCATTGAGCGCCTGGGCCTGCCGGCCTACAACTGGTGGAACGAAGCGCTGCACGGCGTGGCGCGGGCCGGGGTGGCCACCGTGTTCCCCCAGGCGATCGGCCTGGCGGCCACCTTTGACGAGGATTTTCTGGAGGAAGTGGCGGACGCCATCTCCACGGAAGCCCGGGGAAAGTTCAATATGCAGCAGGCCCAGGGGGACAGCAGCATCTACAAGGGCCTGACCTTCTGGTCCCCCAATGTGAACATTTTCAGGGATCACAGATGGGGCAGAGGGCATGAGACCTTCGGCGAAGACCCTTACCTGTCCTCCCGGATGGGCGTAAGGTTCGTGAAGGGCTTACAGGGCCATGACGAGAACTACATGAAAGCCGCCGCCTGCGCCAAGCATATGGCAGTGCACAGCGGCCCCGAGAACGTGCGCCACGGCTTCGACGCGGTGGTGGGGAAACAGGATTTGTACGAGACCTATCTCCCGGCTTTCAAGGCCTGCGTACAGGAGGGCCATGTGGAAGCCGTCATGGGGGCTTACAACCGGCTCAACGGCGTGCCCTGCTGCGCCAATAAGGAGCTGCTTATAGATATCCTCCGGAACGAATGGGGCTTCCAGGGCCATGTGGTCAGCGACTGCGGCGCCATCGCCGATATTTATGAAAGGCACCATGTGGCGGATACCCCTGTGGAAGCGGCGGCCATGGCTATGGAGGGCGGCTGCGACTTAAACTGCGGCAACATGTTCTACCACCTGAAAAAAGCCGTGGAGGAGGGACTGGTGACGGAGAGCCGCCTGGACGAAGCGCTGGTGAGCCTTTTCACCGCCCGGATGAAGCTGGGCGTGCTGGACAGGAAGGAAGAGAATCCCTACGACAAGATTCCCTACACCGTGGTGGACAGCGAGCCCATGCGCAGGCTGAACCGGGAAGCGGCAGCCAGGTGCGTAGTGCTGCTGAAGAATGAGGGAGGGCTCCTTCCTCTGGACAAGACGAAACTGAAGACCATCGGCGTCATCGGGCCCAACGCCAACAACCGCCGGGCGCTGGTGGGCAATTACGAGGGCACTGCCTCCCGGTACTGGACTGTCCTGGAGGGCCTCCAGGAGTATCTGGGAGAGGAAGTGCGGGTGATGTATTCCGAGGGCTGCCATCTGTGCCGGGATACCATTGAGGGCTGCGCTGACAAAAATGACCGTATCTCCGAGGTCAGAGGCGTGTGCGAGTACAGCGATGTGGTGGTGGTGTGCCTGGGACTGGACGCGGGGCTGGAGGGCGAGGACGGAGACGCCAGCAACGCCTACGGGAGCGGGGACAAGCCTGACCTGAGGCTGCCGGGGCTTCAGGAAGAGATTCTGAAGGCCGCCTGGGAGAGCGGGAAGCCTACCATATTGATACTGCTGTCCGGCAGCGCTCTGGCGGTGAACTGGGCGGACCAGCATGTCCCGGCCATCCTCCAGGGATGGTACCCCGGCGCGGAGGGCGGACGGGCCATAGCGGAGATCCTCTTCGGAGAGCGCTGCCCTGAGGGGAAGCTGCCGGTGACTTTCTACCATTCCAGCGAGGAACTGCCGGATTTCGCGGACTATAGCATGAAGGGCCGGACTTACCGTTATATGAAGCAGGAAGCGCTGTATCCCTTCGGGTATGGCCTGTCCTATACGGATT
>ERZ808037.701-NODE-701-length-27879-cov-11.053593_pt1 | contig 27879 bp, 28 predicted proteins | sample MGYA00380190_ERZ808037 | MGnify/ENA primary metagenome ERZ808037 (study PRJEB31490, sample SAMN06133399) | mouse gut metagenome | isolation source: J9 | host: mice | place: China: Chengdu | collected 2015-05 ...
TGGGACGCAGCCGGGGAGGATTGAGCACGAAAGTCCATGCGGTAGTGGATGGACTGGGAAATCCACTGCGGCTTTTGTTGTCTCCAGGGAACCGTAATGACATTCATTCTCGTTTGGATTGCTTGAGTTTGAAGACACCCTCTAGAGTCTGTTTTAAAACTTAGATATTGTGTGCAAAGCGCAAAGATGATAAAATAAAGCACATGAAAAGACATGAAAAAAGCGAGCAACAATGGAATAGGATCAAGGATAAGTTTCCGCCTGAAAAAAAGCCACAAGGAGGCCGGGCAAATCCGAACGAGCGTTCACAGTATCTTACGGCAGGAACAGTGGGAGCCGCAACCGAGTAGAGCGCAGGATATGGAGCAATAACAGGCAGGGCGGCGGGATCGTCAACCTGTCACCGCCGCCCTATTTTGTATTTTCGTCAATCTCCCATTTCTGCACTACCTCGGCAACTGAGGGTAGGTTTCGCGGTAACTCTGCCCCCGTGCCCTCGACCTCTTTCAAAAGAGTAGATAAGGAAAAAAGAGTTATAACATCGCTTCGTCCGGCTTTTTCAAATTGCCTGCGAATAATAGGAGTTTTTTTGCACTGTACCAGATTAAATGGGCCAATGTTTAACACTTTTAATGAAGGCATCCGTAACAATACATCTGCTATACGAGTAGCGGAAACCTTGTCGGCGGAAAGCTTAATATTCAAATATTGAACATTGGATTGAGCCAAAGATTCCATATCTGTCAACTTATGTAATCCACTGATATGCAGAACGGAAAGCTGCGGCAATTTTGAAAGCGGCAGTGTAGTGATTCTCGACAGATTGTATAAATTAAGTATTTGCAGATGCGGTGCTTTTTCTAAAAAAGAAAGGTCTTGGATTTTTCGATTTTCACTAATTGTCATCTGCAAAAGATTATCAGAGAGGAAGCAACTGATTCTTTCATCTATGTGTCCGTCAACCGTAAAAATTTTCGGTGCAAATCCCGGATTGGGGTATCCTTCCAGCAATGAAAAATCAACACTGCCCCCATGGCTGTAAAGATGTATGAATTTTACATCTGCTTTGGCAGCAGCAGCCATATCCACATCAACCGACTTTTGCTTCATATAATTTATGTAAATTTTGCAGTCGCAACTGATAGAGGTAAAATAATGATACGGCATTTCCTATCTCCTCTTGACTCCGTCTGTTTTTCAATTCGAATATAGCACATCTTCCCTCTGAAAACAATCCGTGTGCTACATCCGTTCCGCCTGTCCGGACCGTTAAGGGACGAGTCCTTTTTTCCCACAGGACGCAAAAAACTCCGTTCGTAAGCCTTTGGCCGTCTGGATTTTGGCCGCAGCCGTTTCTTTTCCGAACAGGCGGTGCTGTTTGACGGCAACGAAGCCCTCCGGAATGAAGTAGACACGGGGCACAATGCGTGGTATGATGCCGTCAGGAGGGATGATGCCGTCAGGAGGGATGATGATGTGGACATGCCCAAAATGCGGACGGGAGTTCAAGAATCAAGGCCAGGGACACTACTGTGTCAAACCGAAGAACATGGACGAGTATATCGCGCTTCAGGAGGAATCCGCACAGCCCTTTTTGCGGAGCATCCGCGGTACAATCCGCGCCGCTCTCCCGGATGCGGAGGAACGGATTTCCTGGAGCATGCCAACCTTTTGGGGTGGGAAGAACGTGATTCAGTTCGCCGCGTCCAAACGTCATATCGGGCTTTACCCCGGCCCGGAGGCCGTTGCGGCTTTCCAGGATAAGCTGGCCGGATACGAAACCAGCAAGGGAACCATACGGCTGGCCTATCAGGAGCCGCTGCCGCTGGAGTTGATCGCAGAGATTGCGAAATGGTGCTGGAAGCAGTACCACATTTAAATTTCAAACAAAGATGGGCTGTCTGCCAATCTGGCGGAGGGCCCGTTTACGGGCGGCAAACAGCAAATCTTTACGCAGCTGTCAGACGCTACTCGCACGTTTACACGCCTGCGAGGAAGAAAGAGCTTTGCCTGTCTATAAAGAACCCCCGGCTTTGCCGGGGGTTTTGCATATTTTTCGCTCAGGCGTTTCACCGCCTCCGGCAGCCCGGGAGCCTCTCGGCCCATTGCACTGTGTTCCGGCAAGGCAGTTCCCCGGGACGGCTATTCCGCCTTCAGCCGCTTGATCTCCTTCACCATGGCGGGGATGACCTGGAACAGGTCTCCCACTATGCCGTAATCGGCCACGCCGAAAATCGGCGCGTCCGGGTCCTTGTTGATGGCCACGATGCACTCCGACCCGCTCATACCGGCCAGATGCTGGATGGCGCCGGAGATGCCGCAGGCGATGTATACCTTGGGCGCAACGGTTTTGCCTGTCTGGCCCACCTGATGGACATGGGGAATCCACCCGGCGTCCACAGCGGCCCGGGACGCGCCCACAGCGCCCCCCAGCACCTCCGCCAGCTCCCGGATACAGGAGAAATTCTCCGCCTTCCCCAGGCCCCGGCCGCCGGAGACGATGATCTCGGCGTCCTCCAGCCTGACCAGCTCCGCCGCGGTCTCCTGAATGGACTCCACCAGGGTGGTGCGGACAACGCCGCCGGGAACAGGCAGCCGCTCCCGGATGACCTCGGCGGTGCGCTCCCAGTCCGGCGGGACCTTTTTGAACACGCCGGGGCGGACGGTGCCCATCTGGGGCCGGGTGTTTTCACACTGGATGGTAGCCATCAGATTTCCGCCGAAGGCGGGCCGGGTCCATGACAGGATGCCGCTTTCCGCGTCAACATCCAGAGAGGTGCAGTCGGCGGTCAGGCCGGTCCGCAGACGGCAGGACAACCGGGGCCCCAGGTCCCGGCCGATGATGGTCGCGCCAATCATCAGAATCGAGGGATGATATGTTTCCACCAAGGCCGCCATGCCATAGGTATAGGCGTCTGTGGTGTAATGGGCATAGGCCGGGTCTTCCACGGAGTAGATGACGTCTGCGCCGTAGGCCGCCGCCGCCCGTTCCGCCTCGGAATTGTGCGCGCCTAAAATGACGGCGGCTACCCGCTGGCCCAGACGGTGGGCCAGCTCCGCGCCGGGGGCCAGCAGCTCCAGACCCACGCCGGCAGCTTTGCCCTGGCTGGTCTCAATCAGCACCCAGATGTCCTGATAATCACAAAAAGCCATGTATTCCAACCCCCTCAAATCTTGTTCGCCTCAAACAGCAGCGCGGCCAGCCGTGTGCCGGACGCCGCCGGCGAGGCCTCGTCCACAAGGGCGCACTGTTTGGACCGCTGTGGCGTGAAGCTTTTTTTCACCTTGGTGGGAGACCCCTTCAGGCCCGCCCGGGACAGGTCGATCTTCCCCTCCATTTCCTGGGGGGTGATGACGGGAATCTCGGCGCGGTTGGAGAAGAAGATGCCCTTGACCGTGGCGTAGCGCAGCTCATAGGGGGTCTTCGTCACGGAGATGACGGCGGGCAGGCCGCACTCCAGCACCTCATAGCCCTCGGCGGTCTCCCGGCGGACCCGGAGTTTGCCGTTCTCCCGGGCGGCGTCTGTGGCATAGGTGATCTGGGGAAGGTCCAGATGCTCGGCCAGCTCCGGGCCCACCTGGCCGGTGTCGCCGTCGATGGCCTGCTTGCCGCAGAAAATGACGTCGAAGCGCTCCCCGGTCCGCTCCTCCAGAGCCTTGACGGCGCAGGAGAGGATATAGCTGGTGGCCAGGGTGTCCGACCCGCCGAATTCCCGGCCGGAGACCAAAAAGGCCCGGTCTCCTCCCACCGCCAGACAGGTGCGCAGCGCCTCCGCCGCTTGGGGAGGTCCCATGGACAGCAGCGTTACCGTGCCCCCCGCCTGCTCCCGCAGCCGGAGCGCCATTTCCAGGGCGAAGCCGTCGAAGGGATTCAGGATGCTGGGAACGCCCTCCCGGATCAGGGTGTTGGTAACCGGGTCAATCTTCACGGCTGTGGTATCCGGCACCTGCTTCACACAGACTAGACTATTCATATCCCTGCCTCCTTCAGATCTTGCCGACGAGGGTCTTGCCGATGATGTAGCGCTGGATTTCGCTGGACCCCTCGTAGATTGAAAAGATACGGGCGTCCCGCACCAGCTTCTCAAGGGGATACTCCCTGGAATAACCGTAGCCGCCGTAAATCTGCTGGGCCTGGAGGCAGATGTCCAGCACCGCTTCGGAGACAAAGCACTTGGTGCAGGAGCCCACCAGCGTGTCGTAAATGCCCTGGTCCACCAGGGACGCGGCGTAGGCCAGCTGGGACTGGCAGCACTGGAGCTTCATTTCCATGTCCGCCAGCTTGAACTGAATGCCCTCCAGGTTTCCGATGGGCTGGCCGAAGGACAGCCGGGTGCGGGAGTAGTCAATGGCCAGGTCCAGCGCCCGCTGGGCCACGCCTATGGCGGGGGCCACGCCGGTGGGCCGGGTGCGGGCCAGCATTTTCATGATGGTCTTGAAGCCTGTGCCCTCGGCGCCGATGAGGTTCGACGCGGGGACCCGCACCTCATCCAGCGCCAGGTCCGTGGTGTTGGAGGTCCGGATGCCCATTTTGTTCTCGTGCTTGCCCACATGGACGCCGGGCGCGTTCCGGTCGATGATGAAGAGGGAGATGCCCCGGCTTCCCTTGGAGGGGTCTGTGGAGGCGGTGACGGTGTAGAGGTCCGCCACGCCGCCGTTGGTGACAAAGCATTTGCTGCCGGTGATGACGTACTCCTCTCCGTCCCGGACGGCCCTGGTTTTGCAGTTGCCCGCGTCGGAACCGGACTGGGGCTCCGTGATGCACATGGACCAGAAAGCCCCCTCGGCCAGCCGGCGGCCATAGTGCATTTTCTGTTCCTCCGTCCCCGCCAGCAGAACCGGCTTCCAGCCGAAGGTCTGGGCGCTGAAGGTGTTGCAGAAGCCCGCGTCGTGATAGGCGATGGCCTCCCGCACATGCATGATGGTGGTGACGTCCAGCCCCGCCCCGCCATACTGCTCCGGCACGTCGATGGCCCAGAAGCCCAGGTCCATCAGCCTGCGGACCGTCTCCATGGGGCAGACGCCCTGCTCGTCGTATTCGGCAATGTAAGGGTCCAGCTCTTTTTTCAAAAACTGATGGACCAGGGCCACCAGGTCCCGCTGGTCCTTTGTCATCAGTTGGTATCTGCTCATTTCACATTCACCCTATTCTCAAAATCTGGCCTGCTTACGTTCAGCGGCCCTTGAATTCCGGCTTCCGCTTCTCCGCAAAGGCATGGACCGCCTCCCTGTGGTCCTCCGAAAGGCTGCATATGTACTGCGCCTGAACCTCCCTCTGCATACAGGCCCCCAATTCGGAGTAACAGGCCGAATTGATGAGACCCTTGAGCTGGGCGTAGGCTGCGCCGGGGCCGTTGGAATACTTCCGGACATACCTCTCCACGGTCTCCTCCAGCTGCTCCCGGGGCACGGCGTCGGTGACCAGGCCCCAGTCCCGGGCGTCCGCGCCGGTGAACCGCCGGCCCGACATCAGCAGCTCCGTGGCCCGGGTGGTCCCCACGGCCCGGCTGAGGAGGCAGACAATGCCGCCGTCGGGAATGAAGCCGATGTTGATAAAGGCAAAGGTCATTTTGGCCGCCTCGTCGGCAATGGAGAAATCGCAGGCCATGGCGATGCTGAGGCCCACCCCGGCGGCGGCTCCCTCAATCCAGGCCATCGTGGGCTTGCTGAGGTTCCGCAGGCGGGTAATCAGCTCGCCCCCGGCCCGGATGCCGCTGCGGGTGGTATTGACGCCCCGGTCCATCCGCTCCTTCATGCCCCTGACGTTGCCCCCGGCGCTGAAGTTTCCTCCGGCCCCCCTAAAAACCGCCATCCGCACCTGTTCGTCGTTCTCGCAGACCTCCAGACACTGCATCAGGTCTCTCATGGCCTCCGCGTTGATGGGATTCAAATGCGCCGGGTCGTCAAAGGTAATCCAGGCCACCCGGTCCCGAATCTCGAAGGCGATGCTGTCCGTGATAAAATCCAGTTTCATGTCCCGGCCTCCTTACTTCACCGCCCCGCAGTCCTGCCAGCGGCTCAGGGTTTCCTCCGAATAGCCCAGTGATTTCAGCACCTCCCGGGTGTCTGCTCCCACGGACCGGGCGGGTGCGCTTTTTTTCGTCTCATAGCCGCTGAAAACCACGGGAATTTCCGGGTACAGAGCGCTGCGGCCGTTCTCAAACCGGACCGGCCGGACGTAGCCGTTGGCCAGCACCTGTTCGTCGCTCCAAAGGTCCCTCATGTGGGCGATGGGGCCGCAGACGATGTTCTTCTCCGCCAGGGCCGCCAGGATTTCGTCCCGGGTCCGCCGGGCGAAGGCCTCCCGCAGAATGGGGATGAAGAGGTCCACATACTGCCGGACCTGGTCGATTCCGGAAAACCGGGGGTCCTCCCGGTATTCCTCCAGACCCAGGGCCTCGCAGACCCGGGGATAGGTCCCGTTATAGTCCGCCACGCCGATCATCACCCATTCCCCGTCGGCGCACCGGTACTGATAGCCGAAGGGATTGGCGGGACGTCCCTCCTCCTTGGGAAAGACGTTGCCGTACTGGGTGGAAACCACGCCGGCTCCGTTGTACCACACGGCGCTGCCCAGCAGGGAGTTGGACACGAAGCAGCCCTGTCCCGAGACCCGCTGCCCCTGGAGGGCCGCCAGGATGCCGCAGCAGAGAATCACGCCGGACATCATATCCCCCGCCCCTGTGGGGGGCATAATGGGAAAGGCGTCCTTCGCGCCCCAGTCGGTCATGGCCCCGGACCGGGCCCAGAAGGCCACGGAGTCGAAGCCGGGCTTTTCCGCGTCGGGGCCCTCATAGCCGTATCCGGTGAAGTGGCCGTAAATCAGGCGGGGGAAGCGCTGCTTCAGCGTCTCATAGTCGGCCTTCAGCTTCTTCAGCGCCGGGAGCCGCATATTGGAAATGAAGATATCCGCCCCTTCCAGCAGGCGGGTCAGCACCTCCTGACCCGCCTCGTGCTTGAGATTCAGGGCGATGAATTTCTTGTTGGCGTTCTGCATGTCGAAAAAGGGGTTTTCGTCATCCGCAACGGGACACATCTGGTTGCGGCCCACCACACGCCACTGGTCTCCGCTGAGGCTCTCGACCTTGACGACCTCCGCGCCCCAGTCCGCCAGGAACCGGGCGGCACAGGGGACCGCTACATGGGTCCCCAGTTCAACCACACGGACGCCGGACAGGGGATATCGCTGTTCCTGCATGGCTCTTTCCTCCTGTTATGATTGCTGCCGGAGCGCCTCCAGGGCGTCCACGGCGAACTGGGCGTAATACGCTGCTCCGTCCTCCAGAACGGATTCGTCAAAGCAGACCTTTCCGCTGTGCTGGGGATAGGGGGAGGCCCCGCCCAGCTTCAGCCAGGTAATGGGGATGCGCTCACCGAAGGCGGCGAAGTCCTCGCCGCCGGGAGAGGCCCCGTCCGCCCGCCAGAGGCCGCTGCCGGGCAGAACCCGGTTCACCGCCTCCCTCAGAATCCGGCAGGCCTCCTCGTCGCAGATCAGCGGCCTGGTCAGACGGTCGAAGGTCACCTTTGCCTCGCAGCGCAGAGCCGCCGCCGTCTCAGTGACGATGCGCTCCAGCACGGCGGGAATACGCTCCCAGACCTCTCTGCTGAAGGAGCGGCAGGAGCCCTCCATCACCGCCCTGCCGGAAACGATGTTGTTCTTCGTCCCGGAATGGAGACTGCCCACCGTCACCACCACAGGGTCCGCCGGCGCGAATTCCCGTGAGACAATGGTCTGAAGCTGGACCAGCACAGAGGCCGCCGCATAGGTCGCGTCCACACCGGCGTGGGGATGCGCGCCGTGGCAGCTTTTTCCCGTCAGCTCGATAGTAAAGAAATCGGTGGCCGCCGCCGCAGGGCCCGGCGTGATGTCCACCTGATGCGCACCGTATGTGCCGAAGATATGAATGGCCATGCCCATGTCCGCGCCGTCGGCGGCCCCCTGGGCAATCATCAAATCCGCCCCTTTTCCGATTTCCTCGGCGGGCTGGAAGACAAAGCGGACCGTCCCCGCGAAGCGGTCCCGCAGGCGGCTCAGAATGTTGGCGGCTCCCAGCAGCATGGCGGTGTGGGTGTCGTGTCCGCAGGCGTGCATAACCCCCGGATTCTCGCTGGCGAAGGGCAGGCCGGTCTCCTCCTGGACGGGCAGCGCGTCGATGTCCGCCCGGAGAAGCACACAGCGGCCGCTTTCGGCCCGGGTCCCTCTGAGGTCTGCAATCAGGCCCGTGGGCTCGGTCAGCCGGTATGGGATTTGCAGCTTTTCCATGACGTCCGCGATTTTTCCCGTGGTGCGGAACTCCTCCAGTCCAAGCTCCGGATGGGCGTGGAAATCCCTGCGGAGGACCAGAAGCACCGGCTGAAGCCCGTGGGCCATTTCGCGAATATCCATAGAACGTCCTCCTTGTCAACGTCGTCACATGACCCCGCGGCCCGGAGGACCTAACGGACAGGCCCTCCGGGCCGCATGGAGCATTTACCCGTTCACAGGTACGCCAGCGCGTCGATGGCAAACTGTGCATAGCAGGCCGTTCCGTTGACAAAGGCCTCCTCGTCGAAGTTTACCCGGCTGTTGTGCATGGGCGCGCCGCCGTCGGCCCCCAGCTGTACCAGAACAATGGGGAAGCGGCTTCCGAAGGCGGCGAAATCCTCGCCGCCCATCTGAATGGGGGCCTCGCCGTACTGGGATTCGTCGTCTATAATCTTGCGGATGGAGCCCTCCAGAATGCCGGCGGCCTCCGGGCTGCAGGAAAGGGGCTGGGTCACCCGGTCAAAGGAGACCTCCGCCGTACAGCGCAGGGCCGCTGCCGTGTGGGAGACAATGCGCTCCATCACGCCGGGAAGCCGCTCCCAGATGTCCCGGCTGAAGGCCCGGCAGGTGCCCTCCATCTCCACGCTCCCGGGAATCACGTTGAACCGGTCGCCGCCTGTGATGTGGCAGACGGAGACCACCACGGGGTCCGTTGGGGGGAACTCCCGGGAAACCATGGTCTGAAGCTGCTGAATGATGGCCGCCGCGGCATAGATGGGGTCTGCCCCCTGATGGGGGCCCGCGCCGTGGCAGCCCTGGCCTGTGACCTTGATGGTAAAGGCGTCTGTGGAGGCCGCCGCATAGCCCCTCCGCAGCTTCATCACGCCGGTGGGCCACCCGGAGTAGATATGCAGGGCCATGCCCATATCCACGCCGTCCGCCGCCCCCTGATCAATCATCAGCAGAGCGCCTTTGCCGGTTTCCTCGGCGGGCTGGAAGACCAGGCGGACCGTGCCCGCAAACCGGTCCCTCATCTGATTCAGGATGCCGGCGGCTCCGGCCAGCATGGCGGCATGGGTGTCATGGCCGCAGGCGTGCATCATGCCGGGGGTCTCGCTGGCAAAGGGCAGGCCGGTTTCCTCCTGGATATTCAGGGCATCCAGGTCGGCCCGGAGGAGCACACACCGCTGGCTCCCGCCTCCGGTTCCCCTGATGTCCGCAATCAGGCCCGTGGGCTCGGTCAGCCGGTATGGGATGCCCAGCCGGTCCATAATGGAGGCAATTTTCTTTGTGGTCCGGAATTCCTGAAGTCCCAATTCCGGATGAGCGTGGAGATCCCGGCGGAGAGCCACGGTCTCCGGCTGAAGGGCCTTTGCCATTTCCTTGATAGTCGTCATTGTGTTCTCCCTCCTTGTTTTACTGGAAAATAATGGGGGCCACGAAGCCTGCCAGAGCAACAGAGGCGATGGTAACGGTGGTGAAGCCGGCGATAATCAGCGGCGGCATCACCTGTTCCAGAAGCTGTTCTTCCTCGTCGGCGGGGAGGTCGTAGCTGCCCACCACGGCCCGGGGGATGATCTCCGTCAGGGGATAGCCGTACATGGCGGCCAGGGAAGAAGAAGCGGCCAGCTTCCAGTCGATTTTCAGAATGCGGCCCATGATGACGCCGCCGATGACCAGGCCCGCTACGCCCAGCACCAGGAAGAACACCACCGGAACCAGCATGGCCCCGAAGGAGTCCAGGGTGAGGTTGCGGAAGCTGTTGGGCAGGGACATGACCATGCCCATAATCAGGATGTTGATCCAGCCGGCTTTCGCCAGGCTCTGGCGCTCCAGAAGCCCCAACTCCGTGAAGAGGACGCCCAGGAACAGCACCGCCACCGCCGCGGGAAACTTGCCCCCGGTGGCCTTGGAGAGGTAGACGCCCATCAGGGTCACCAGCAGAACCCGGGCCGCCATCATGCTGCCGTCGTTCCACAGCTTGGGGAAGCTCCTGATAATCCGCAGGTCCGGGAGTCCGCCGCCGGCGTGCTCCCCGGCGGCCGCCAGATAGCTTTTGTCCGCCACCAGCTTGTCGCAGTGCCTGCGCAGCAGGTAGGACGCCACAGGCACCGCCGCGAAGGTCTGGAGAGAGCAGACCAGAGAGGCAAACGCGCCGTAGTGGGTCATGCCCGCCGCCTCGGCGGCGTCGGCCACCAGACCCGCCGCCACGATGCCGCCGGCCACGGGAGGCAGGGCGCTGAGGGCATAGTAGCGGTTGAAGACGACGATGCCCAGGGTACTGAACAGAATGCCCATGACCAGCAGGCCGCAGAGGCAGATGACTACGGTCTTCCACTCCTTCAGAAGACGGCTCAGCTCGATCATCGTGCCCAGGTTTGTGACCAGCAGCATGGTACCGAAGGCGGACATCATGGCGGGCACGCCGGTGTTGGTCAGCGTATCAGTGGGGAAGGCGCCCGTCAGGAATCCCGCGATGTATACCACGCTGAGAAACAGTCCCTCTACGATGATGCCCTTGGTCTTTTTCGCGATGACCTTGCCCACCGCGTACAGAATCATATAGAGCGCAATGCTGATAACTGGATTGGACCACATACGTTTCCCCTACCTTTTTCTTGATTTTTTCTCTTTATGTATTCCGATGCGTCCCGCAGGCGTGCCGCCGTTCCGCGTCTCCCTCCTTTCCCGGACCGTCCCGCCGGACACAGCGCTTCCGGCGAAGTCAGCATCTGCGCCGCCTGTCGTCGTGACAGGACAAAAACAGCAGAACGCCCACCAGAGCCCCCAGCAGCAGCAGCGCGTACCATCCGGGGAGATAGGTCCCGAACAGGTCGAAGATTTCCCCCGGCAGCCAGTTCCCCGCCGCCACGCCCAGATTGACCGCGATGCTGGTCAGGGCGTAAATGCGGGAGTAGTCCCGTCTTCCAAAATAGGTCGCCACCGAATAGCTGACCAGAACGGTGGAGCCGCTGGCGGCGATGCCATAGCACACTACATAAAACACGGCGGAAGCGCTGTTCCGCATCAAAATCAGGGAAGCCCCGTAGCCCATCAGCGCGGCGGTGATACAGGCGAAGCCCGTCCGGATACCGGCCCGGTCCAGGAGCTTTCCCATCAGAATCTTCCCCGCCGCCAGGGACAGCATACTGACGCTGGCCAGCTGCCCCTGAAAATCCGGGCTGTATCCCAGGTCGGAGAGATACGCCGGGATGCTGGAGCCGCCGGCCTGCACTCCCGTGGAAATCAGGAAGGCCCCCAGCAGCAGCCCCCAGAAGGACAGCGTCCTCAGCGCCTGGCCCCTGGTCAGCTCCGGACCGGCCCGGTTCTGTGCCGACAGCTGAAATTCGGGGTCGTCCGCCGGCGGCAGGCAGCCGCCGCCCTCCACCCGGCAGACGAGCAGAGCGCCGGAGGTCAGCAGCACCAGGCCGCTCAGGCCCACCAGGCGGTATCCCCAGGCCCAGCCGAACCGCTGAATCACCGGATTGGCAAGCCGCAGCATCACCGCCGCGAAAACGCCGGAGCCGGAGAAGCAGATGCCTGTGACCATCCCCTTGTTCCTCCCGAACCAGCGGTTCAGGACATTGGCCACCGCCGTGATGCTGGTCCCGTGGAAAAACAGGCCCAGAATCACAGAGAGAATATAAAACGCCGGCAGCGTGCCGCAAAAGGAGTAGCCAAACAGCGTAAGGGAGCATACCACGGCGCTGGTCAGCATCAGCCTGGGAAACCACGGCTTCCGGTACAGCTCGCCATAGAGGGGCAGCATAGCCACGGAGACCAGGGAGATGAGACTGGCATACAGCGCAAAGGGCCCCCTGGCAAAGCCCAGGGCCTCGGTCACCGGCTTTACGAACACGCTCAGCGTGTTAATCAGGATGCCCTGGCCGCCGCCGCAGAGCAGCAGCCCCGCGAGGATCAGCCGCTTCCGCTCTTTTGAAAATTTCATAGCTCGATTCCCCCGGGTCCTTTGATGTCCCATACAGATAAACCGTCTCGTGTCATATTACGTAGTTTTAAAAGATACTACGTCATGTATCATAGCGGATATTCGAAAGGAAGTCAAGAAAAAGCTGTGATTTCTAACAAAAAACGCCGCCAGTTCCAGGGGCTTTTCTCAAAAGCCGGCAAAAAGCCCCGCTTCCCTTTCGGAAAGCGGGGCCTTTTTGCCGGCGGCAGTTTGATATGGAGAGTGTGAGGAGGGAAGCCGGATTACTGGCTGGCCAGCTCCCGCCGGAAGGCCGCATAGGCGGAGTGCTCCGCGGAGGTGAAGCGGGGTCCTCCCTCGGCGGCCACGAAATCCCGCTCGGCAAAATACGCGGCGATATTCGAGGTCAGAAAGTCCACATAAGCCGCGTTGAAGGTGGAAACGGCCATGCTCCGTTCTCCCCAGGAGGTAATTCCCACAAAGCCGGCCTGTCCGTCCTGGGTGATGATGGTCCATCGGTTTCCCTGCCGGGCCTGTTCGGAGTGCAGGCGCTGAACATAGGTGCAGTCCTCGGCAAAATCGCAGACGACGTCCGTTTCATGCTCCACCGCGAACACAATCAGGATGCGCACGCCCCGTTCCGCCGCCGCCCGCAGGGGCCCGGCCAGAATCTCGTATTCCTCTTTCCGGATATACAGCAGAATCTTCTCCCTGGCCCGTTCAATGCTGGAGCGAATGCCCTGCATGATGGTATTGTAGCCGGTCATACACATCATGCTGTCCAGGGATGTGTTTTTCCGCTCCACCTGAGACAGGGCCCGTTCCGCCGCCTCCAGCCGCGTCTGCTCCCGCTCCCGCTGGGCGGAGACAATTTCCTCGATGGGAACGGGAATATAGGTGACGGGGCGGCCGGGTCTGGCGCGGACGCAGCCCAGCTCCTCCAGGCGGTTCAGGGCGTCGTAAATGCGGGCGCGGGTTACCCCGGACCGCAGCGCCACGGCGTATCCGCTCAGGGGGGCTTCCTCCAAAAGCACCATATAGGCCTTGGCCCCGTTCTGGGTAAACCCTATGGAAATCAGGGTATCCAGCAGTTTTTTATCATACATGACGCAATCTCTCATAAATACTTTCTTCGTAATTTGATAAGGTCCCCGCCGTAGGCCTCCGTCAGGTGCCCGTCCGTGTCCCGGCGGTACAGCTCCGCAATGTCCAGGTCATAGAGAAGCTGGGAGTAGACCGGCACCCGCAGGCAGTAGTTCCTGGTGTGGGCGCAGAAGCTCTGACGGGTGTCGGACAGCGTGCCGCAGAGGACCTCCCGGTTTCCAAACGCCGCGCTGATTTTTCGGTAGGGGGTCCCGTCCTCCTCCTCGGAGCAGCCGGGGTGGCAGAAGAAGGGGAACGCGGAAGTCTGATAGCTGCCCAGAACCACCAGATGGAGCGCTACTCCCCGACCGGCGGCGGCGGCCAGGGCGTCTTCGATGACCGACAGGTCCCTGGCCCAGAGCTTCATAAGAATATAGTCCCCGGTATCCGCAATCAGCCGGGACAGGGTGCTGTAAATATCCCGGGCGGAATACAGGTTCCATATGATGTCGTCCCGCCTGCCCTCCTTTGTAAAGTCCGCCGCCTGCCTGACGGCCTCCCGGCGGTTTTCCTCAGAGGCCCGGGAGACATTGGCCAGCATCTGCTGGTAGGGAATGGCCGCGTACTCCGACGCGCTGCTGTAGCTGACAGTAATGCAGCCCTTCCGGTACAGGCTGCTCAGAACCTCGTAGATGTGGGCGCGGAAAATGTCCGCCCGCTGGGCCACCGCGTAGCCCGAGAGGGGGGAATCCTCCAGCAGGACGCAGTAGGCCTTGGCCTCGTCCTCCGTGAAGCCCAATTCGGTCAGGCTTTTGATGGGGTCGTCCATCTCATCCGGCCTCCTTACGGCTGTTTCCCCCTGAAACCGGACGCCGGGAGGGGAAACGTTTTGGTAGAGTCGCCGCACAGGCTGCAAAACGGCCTTGCGGTGGACTTCATAGCCGGCACAGGGGTTCAGACAGCGGCTTTGCCGCTGTCTGAACCGGTCTATACCGATTTTTAGCTGTGCTGACTGTATCAGCACCATTATAATGCGTTTCCCGCCAAAAAGCCAGGTATTTTTCCTGTCTGAGAGGGGAACCGAGCCGGAGCCCCCGGCCGTTGCCGCTCCCGCCGGGCGGAACCGGCCCTGTGAAGGGCTTTTCAATGGTTTGCGGCGGCTGCCGGAAAACAGAAAAGCTCCCCGCGGGAACGCGGAGAGCTTCCGGACGGTTGGAGGTTTTTCTGAAGGGCCGGGCGGAGTTTGGAGCATTTGAGATGGATGGACGCCGGGCGGCTGGAAACGGAACGCGCCGTGTCCGAAAAGCGGAGAACGCCGGTTTTTCGGTCCGTTTTGTATTTATCGAAAGTCGAAATACAAACTGTATAGAAACAAGAGCCCAAACAGGGCAAAAACAGCCTTCACCGCTCTGCCGCCCAGGGTTTTCCCCCCGGCCTCCGGCTGGCTTTCAGCCGTCAGCGCCAGGGCCGTGATGCCCAGATAGAAAAAGCTGGTGTCCATCAGATTATGGAAGAGGAAGGCGGCGGTTCCCGCCCGCAGAGACGGGGATTGTTTCCTCCCCAGTCCCCGGAGCCCGGCCAGGACTATGGCGGCCATGGCAATCCAGCCCATTTCCACGCCGACGTGGAGGGGGATATTGTGGATGTGCCAGGTGTTGAAATATTTGCCACCGTCGTTCAGGTCCAGCAGTCTCCACCGCAGGGGGCCAACGCCCCAGAGGGGCTCCGCCGGAAGATAGCGCAGGCCGCTGGCCATCATCTCCAGCCGCTCGGAAAAGGTGGCGGCGGCGCTGGGCCGGACGGCAGCGGCGGCCGCCGCCACCAGGAATCCCGCAGAGGCAATCAGGAGCGCCATTGGGGGTCGGGCCTTCAGCCAGCGCCTGAAGGCCCCCCAGCCTGCCGCCGCGGCTCCTCCATAGGCCAGCGGAAGCAGGCAGAGCCAGGGAACACCGGTCCGCGCCGCCGCCAGATAGGCCAGCAGGCCCGTCCCCACCCCCAGGACGGCCCGGGCCAGAACGGGGCAGATGAAGCGGACCGTCTCCCGCCAGGAGGCGTTTTGTTTCTTCTCCAGCAGCAGCACCGCGATTCCGGCGGCCATGGCCGCGAAACTGCCCATAGACAGGGTCAGCGCCAGGGCCATCAGCAGAACCGGCTCCAGCCGGAGCAGGCCCGGCCTCCGGTCCTCTTCGTCACAGTGCATCAGAAGAAACCAGCCCATTACCAGAAAGATGCCCATGGCGTTGGGGTTGCCCAGCAGGCCGGACATCCGGACGGCCCAGCCCTGAACAATGACCTGAAAGGCAAAGCGGCCGATTCCCGCAACCGCCGCCGCCCCCGCCCAGAGGAGGCAGCAGCTCCGCAGCAGGCGCTGTTCCCGGCCATCCAGACAGGACGCCAGCAGATAGAGCACAGGAAAAAGGCCGTGCATCGCGCCGTAACCGTCCACGATGTTTCCGTAGGCCGCCCAGGATGAGACCAGGGCGGCCAGATCATAGACCATCAGCGGAACCAGAACCCACAGGTCTGTCCTGGCGGTCTCCCGGGTCAGCCCCGCCCCGCAGAGAATCAGTCCCGCAAGGCTTGCCGTTTTCACGTTTCCCACGCCGGTCAGAGAGAGGATGACCAGGGCCAGGGCCAGGCAGAGGGGCGCGCTGCTGTCCAGCAGAGATTCCAGCCTCCATTGGGCTCTTTGAGGCATGGGTCCTCCCTCCTTTTTCAAAACACCTCCGGGAGCACAGGGGAAACAGGCCCCGGAGGCGGCATTTACCATGCATTATATCCGCAGTTACAGCCCCTGTCAAGGAAGGCCCCGGCAAAAGCGGGGGCGGAATTTGCAGGACTGCAATACAAATTGGGCAGGAGGGGAAGAAAGAAGCAGAAGGATGAGGCCGCATCGGTTAAAGTTGAGTTGTCACCCCTAACACAACCGAGAGGGGGGCGCATCCTTCATGAGCAAGAGCATAACACAGGACATACTTATACCTGCTTCTGACTGGTTTACCGGGATGGAAGCGCGGAATCCCTGGCCTGAAAGTCAGTTTCGTGTCATGCGCAGACTGGGGATGTTCCCACAGAAGAAGAAAAAGGCTTACACCCCTTACCAGCAGATGACTCATCCTGGAGAAGGGGTGGATGTGAAGGTTGTCCCCCGCCGCTGCATCATTGACCTGGAACTGCGCCTGTTTCAATATACCGCTCCGTCCTTACACACCCGGACATAATGGCAAGGTGGAACGCAGTCACCGGGAAGACCAGAAACGCTTTTATTCTCTTCACTCCTTTTTCTCGCTGGAGGGCTTTGAGAAACAACTCGCTGTTTATAACCGCCGCTCTAATAACTTGCCGATGCGGCCCCTCCACTGGCTTTCTCCCCTTGACTTTCTTGTCCTGTTTGTTTGACAAACTTACCAGCAGGGCACTCCCATCTCTCGGGTGAATGTCTCATTCAGTAAATTTTTCAGCGTGATATGGAGATCATCACCGTTCTGCTCGTTAGCCGTGTCAATGCCGTCATTGACAGAGATAAACCGGACGCCATAGGCGGGAAATATCTGCCGGAGATAACGGCCAGTCTCGATATACTCCCGGCCCAGGCGGGACATATCCTTGACAATAACTGTCCCTACCTCACCAGCCTCGATCATCTGCTCCATCTGGCGGAAACTCAGCCGGTCGAAAGGCAGCGTTAGATAACGATACTTCCCAAAACACAAAAAAATCAATGGGTATGGACGGCAGGCAAGCATGGTATGTACGAAACAAAAAGCGGTGTTCTCCTCCTTAATCTGGCTGGGAACACCGCTTTATACGCTGAAAGGAGCAGAAATGACAGTATTTCATATTGCAAAGAACACAAATTACACAGTCATGTCCAACCACCATCTGCGGAACCGGGAGCTGTCCCTAAAGGCCAAGGGCCTGCTGTCGCAGATGCTCAGTCTCCCGGAAAAGTGGGACTATACCCTGCAAGGGCTGGCCTATATCAATCGGGAGCAGATTGACGCCGTCCGTCAGGCCGTCCATGAGTTGGAGGGGGCCGGGTATATCGTGCGGACGAGGGAACGGGACAGCCGGGGACGGCTGCGGGGAGCGGAGTACACCATCTATGAACAGCCGCAGTCGCCGCCCGATTTACCGGCATTGGAAAAACCGTTGTCGGAAAATCCAATGTTGGAAAACCCTACGTTGGATAATCCAACGCAATAAAATAAAGATATAAGTAAATAAAGATTTCCTCTAATAAATGATGTTTCAGAAATGAACCCCCTATCTACTATAGCAACAATCAAGAATAAAGCCAAACGTTTACAGCAGTGGTATAACAGAGACTATGAAGGAAAAGGGAATGAAAGTTCTGTATCTTCCACCTTACAGTCCTGATCTGAATCCTATTGAAAAGATGTGGTTCAAGATGAAGGCCCTCCTTCGTGGATAGAAGGTCCGAAGTCTGGACCTGCTTCCCGATGCGGTTCGTATGGCACTCGCTTCTGTTTCGCAGATGGATTGCCTGTATTGGTTTGCCGCATCTGCTTATTGTTAGCTTTTTTGAAGATTGCTATAAAAAATCCCGCTTCACTTCTAGCGGCAGGTACATACTTGCGTTGTGCAGATTATGGCGCTATACTATCGTTAAGCTATTGCGAACTGAGGTTTACAAATGTGCGATGTAATTATTGTCGGCGCTGGCCCAGCCGGAAGTACCGCCGCAAAGGTATTGTCTGAAAAAGGGCTTCACGTCCTGCTGGTAGAGCGGCACAAACTCCCCCGCTATAAGTCTTGCTCCGGTGTTCTAATTCAAAAGTCAATGGATTTGGTGCGGCGCTACTATGGGCAGGACGTGCCGCTGTCCGCAACGTGTACCCCGGTGGAAAATCGGGGCATGATCTTCACGGATGATAAGGGCCGGGAGCTTCGTTTTGAACAGGGCGGTTTGAACGTCTGGCGCAGTTCTTTTGATAACTGGCTGACGGAGCAGGCGGCAGCATCCGGCGCAGAAGTTCGGGACAACACCAGCGCCATCTCCTGTGAGGAACAGCCCGGTTCAATCTCCGTTACGCTGCGGGGGGAATCATCCTGCATAGAGCAGGCCAGATATGTCATTGACTGCGAAGGCGTCACTGGCGTATTAAAACGGCAACTCCTTGGAAACAGCCGGGATTTCATCACAACTTTTCAGACATTTAACCGGGGAACAATCCAGTTAGACCCGCATTACTTCTATGCTTACTTACAGCCGGAGCTGTCCGAGTATGACGCATGGTTCAACGTGAAAGACGAAATGCTGGTGCTGGGAGTTTCGGTCAAGGATACCAGCAGAATTGAGCAGTTCTATCAGCGGTTTATCTCTTATATGGAAACACATCACGGCTTGCAGATCGAGCAGCAGATCAAGGCGGAAAAGTGGCTGATGCCCCATATCCGGCCCGGGTGTTCCGTCACCTATGGGCAGGGCCGGGTGCTGTTCGCCGGTGAGATTGCCGGTTTCCTCAATCCGATGGGCGAGGGGATTTCCGCCGGGATGGAGAGCGGCTACTGCGTGGCCCAGGCCATAGCAAATCACTTTGACGCTTTGGATATGATTTATGCAGACTACCAGCGAGACACCCAGCAGCTAAAGTCCTATATGGAACGCCAATGGAACTTTGTGGGGAGGATGGCTGGCACATTTTCGGAAATGATTATTTGTGTGGAGAATCAGCATGGCAGAAGTTTATGTAATAAGTGCCTTTAGCAAAGATGGCAAAGGCGGCAACAAAGCTGGCGTAGTATTTGACAGCCATGATTTGATGCCTGCAAAAATGATGGCAATAGCAAAAGACCTGGGGTATTCTGAAACTGCGTTCCTGACGGAATCCGATGTTGCGGATTTCAAAGCAAGATACTTTACTCCCACCGAAGAAGTCCCCTTGTGCGGCCATGCAACAATAGCAACTTTTTCTATTCTCAACTCATTGGGTAAGTTAGGCAAAGATGCTTATACGATTGAAACAAAAGCGGGGATGCTCAATATCCAAATCGAAAAAGATGGAATGATTTTTATGGAGCAAAATCGCCCCACCTATTTTGAAACACTAAAGCCAGATTTTTTTGCTGAATGCTTGGAAGCCGGATTTATTGACACCACTCTGCCCATCCAGATCGTTTCCACAGGATTGAAGGATATTATGCTGCCCGTGGATACCAAAGAACACTTGGAGAGACTGAACCCAAATTTTACGAGTATGGTGAGTTTGTGCTGTGACCATGACGTTGTTGGCATCCACGCCTTTGCTCTGACTGACGGTACTGAAACAACAGCGATATGCAGAAACTTCGCCCCGCGATATGGAATCAATGAAGAATCCGCCACCGGCACATCAAGCTGCGCTCTGGCCTGTTATCTTTTTCAGCACTATAAGCAGCAGTCACAATATGTTTTTGAGCAAGGGTTTAACCTTGGCTCTGTTTCTCAGCTTGTAGTAAACATCACGCATCAGAGCGGCAGTATTGATACTGTTCATGTTGGAGGATATGGACATCTGGTTTGCAAGAAAACGCTGCTGATATAAGCGGAAGGACAAGGCCCACTGTGCCTTGTCCTTCCGTTTTATTGTGAGAGGGATAATCAGAAAATTGCCCCGCCGCCCCAAACCTGGGCCTGCGTGATCGCCAAGACGGTTTCAGTAGGAATACCGGCAATCTCGCTGCCGAAAATCTCCCGCAGATTTCCTCCCGTCAGCATGGCGGCAAGCTGGGACTTCGCCGCGGCGGACGCGGCCAGTTGGGATGCCTGGATGTGCCGCTGAATCTGCTTTCCCGCCGCCAGCTTCATAAACTCGGCGTGGCGGGCCATGCGCAGATCCCACCAGCTTTCTCCATCGTCAGAACCGCTCTTGGAGTAGGTGATCTCGCCGCCCGCGCTGGAAGAACAGGCGTTGCAGATGTTCCCGTCCTCCCCGATGGCAACGGCCTGGGACATATCCCATGTACTACCGGGCATGATGGCCTCGTTCCGTGTCACATCAAAGGCAAACCAGGTGTCGATCTTCGCAAAAATCTCCTGGGCGTAGGCCGGGTCTTGCTCCATGCGCTCCTGCACCTTGGGATGGATGACCACAGCCTTGCTCCCAGGCGGGACATTGCCCAGGGCGTGAATCTCCTTGGGCGCGGTAAATCTGCCGTCAATGGAGCCGTAGAAGGGATTGGCCCCAGTGGGCTGCCAATTCTCCAGCGTTTCCTTTGCCTTGTCCCCGTCCTGGTACAACAGGTAATGAGGGTAGTCGTTCCGTGTTCTCCAATAGCCGCTGCTGGCGTCAAAGACGTGATAATGGATGTTGGGATATTTGGCCTTCAGCATGGTTTCCAGAGAAGGAGCCTCCGTTGCTTCTGTTGCATCCACATCCCCCGTCTGAACCTGCCCGGTAGCCCGCACCGACAAATCCATCATCAGGCTGGTAGGCAAACCCGCCATACCCATAAGGCCGCTTATGCCGGTTGTCAGCGTGTCCGTTCTGCGACTACTGGCCTGCGCCGCCATATCAAGAAAACGGTTGGCCTGTGTCCCGGCCTGCTTGGCTTCACGGGCCTTTGTGGGAGTGCTATATGTCTGCGTCCCAAAACTTGGCTGAATCGTGTTGCTCATTATATCACCCTTTCCAGTTATATCACAGATCAAAGAAAGGTACATCCATCCCTGCGGGTAAAGACGTTTCCAGTGTAGTGGAGGGAGTAGTCCCTATTCTTGTTTTTAGCAGGTCGGCTATGCTGGTGAAAGACTTTTCCTGCGCCCCTATTTGGGCTAAACGGCGTCTATCCTGGGCAGCTTTATCCAACAATTCTTGCTGCCGCCGTTTAGCTTGCAATTTCTTTTCCTGGTATTCCTCCAAAAGTTCTTTCTGCCGCTTTTTATCAATTTTCTTTGAGTAGAAAGCCGATTTTCCTTTAGAATGTGTTTCAACTGCCGCCCGTCCAGAAGCAGCATGATTATCCATATAGGAATAGCCACTATAACCGCTGCCATCAATGCGTATGATTGTTCCACCGCACATTGTATTAGAGCCACAGGCATCTTCTCGAATCAAGTTCATCATTTTGTTTTTGAAATCCTTATCCACCATCATTTTCTCAAAAGCATCATCCGTTATCTGGACAGAAATACTTGACCCCCAAGACATAGAATCTATTTCAGACCAAATTTCTTTTTTGAAGTTTTCTAAGGCATCGTTATCGGAAACTGCCTGTGTTTGTGAATTGGTAACGCCTCGCGCTTGATCGCTGATTTCCAGCATATCGGATTTGCCCTGACTGGCCCGTGCCGCCAGATTGAGGAAACTGCTGCCCTGCGTCCCGGCCTGTTTTGTTTCACGGGACTTTGTGGGAGCGGTATATGTCCGCGCCCCAAAACTTGGCTGAATTGTGTTGCTCATTATATCGCCCTTTCCTTTACATCACATATTGAGGAAGAACATATTTGTTCCTGCCGGTAAAGACACTTCCGGCGTGACTGCGGTGGAAGATACCATCCGCGTTTTCAGCAGATCACCGATATTGGAAAAGGATTTTTCCAGCGCCTCGGCCTGTGCGGTATACTCCCACATCGCCCTGCGCTGTGCCGCCGCTGCTGCGGCCTGCTCCTGATACTGCCGCTGCTGTTCCGCTTTTTTCCTGGCCTTTTCAGCGTTGATCCTGTTCACCTCGGCCACGCGCTCCGGGGAATCACTGCACCCGCAAATATAAGTCACGGTTCCGTCCTCGTGGACTACCACTCCGCAAGGCTCAAAAACCAAGCCCTGTGCGGCGCAGATTGCATTTCCTTGGGGGATAACGGTGTTGAAAAAATAGTCGATTTTTTGTTCATAATAAAGGGCTTTGTTTATATCGCCGGCCATTTCTTCCAGGATATTGGGTGCAATCACAACATCGTTGCCGCTCATCCGCTTGCCTGCTTTTTCAAGGCTTGCCTGATCCTTCCCAATGCTTTCGATTGTCACCCGCCCATATTTCTTTTTCAAATGCTCCAGATAGGCGTCCATATTCAACGTTTTATCCGTTTTGGAAACTTCCGGCTTACCGCTGACCTCCAGCACATCAGCCGTACCTCTGCCAGCCCTCGAAGCCATGTCCAGAAAACTGGGAGTCCGTGCCACTGTACTCCGAACGGTGCGATTTTCGGGCAGGGGGCTATACATCCTGTTCAAATATCTGCAATCAATCATGCCGCTCATAAACTGCTCCTTTCCTGCAATAGAACTGTTGCGGAGAATATCTGCTGAATTGCTTTCAGCTCCAATTCTCCCATATACTTCTCCGCCTCCCGGCGCACGTTGGCAAGGCCAATGCCGTGCATGGGAGCATCCTCTTTTTTCGTTGTGACAGGCAAACCGTCCTGTCCGAATACCACCTCGCCCGCGAAAGAGTTTTTGACCTCAATCAGAAAGAAACGTCCTTTTCTTGTTCCAGTCAGCACGATAAACCGCTCACCCTCGTTGACCTTCCCGCAAGCCTCCACCGCATTTTGCAGCAGGTTTTGCAGGATGATACCTACATCAAAAGCGTCATAGGCCCCCGGATCGGGGTAATGGAACTCCACTTGGAAGCGGATGCCCAGGTCAAGGCTCTGCCGCCGCATATCGTTGACGATCACATCCGTGACCGGGTTGCCCGTCTGGAGCGTCAATTCAAAGTCGCTGATACTCTCGTCCATCCGGGCGATATAGTCCTCCAAACTGGCGTACTCACCCTGACCGGCCAGCACCTTGATATTGGTCATGTGGCCCCGCATTTCATGTTTCAGCTGGCGGATGCGGGTATAGAATTGCTCTGCCTCGTGGATACGCACCCGGATTGCCTGTGTCTGCTGGTGTTCCGCATAGAGGGCAGACTGTTCCTCCCGGAGCGCTGCCATACCTTGTTGAAAAGCGATGGTCAGATAGGCCCCGGCGTAGAACAGCAGAGCCAGCACCGGCACGACCGCCAAAAACGCCGGGTGGCGCTCATAGAGTTGGAGCAGAACACCGTCCTTGAACTCAATTAGCAGCCGGGAGATTACCTGCCCGAACAGAATCCCCGCCGTTGGCACTAAACTGAGATAGCACAGTTCCCGCCGCTGGAACGTCATGCGCTGTTTCCGCATCTGACCCTGGAGGGCATAGAGCATGACCGCCAGCATAGCGGCATGGGACACCAGGAACAGCGTAACCAGGAAAGCAGCCCGAAGAAAGACCGCTTCCGGCGGTTCCAGTTGGAAGGGCAACGACCGTTCCACAATGAAGTACAGACTTTGCACCATCAGGCCGCTGGAAATCCTGGCATTGAAATAGAGCAGCGTCAAGAGGAACACAAAGGGCTTTTCCAAGTCAATCCATTTTGATACCGCCATCAGCAGCGCCGTTAAAATCAGCCCGAAAGAACCTTGCGGCAGCGCGGCCCGGTTGCATACAATCTCAAACAGGATGTAGACGAAAAATACAATGAGCAGCCTTCGCCACTTCCGGCCCTGGGAGGGGATAAAGGGCTTGAAAAAGGCGGTGAGCAGGACTGCGTAGGTCAATTCCGCCCCAGCGGAAAAAACACTGTTGAAAATGCGGAATCCTGTTTCACTCATAGGCCCGCTCCTTTTTTCAAGAAATGGAGATACGCTTTTACAAAGTCCTGGTATTTATACTTTGAGAGTAAGAGCTCTTCCCCATTTGTCAGAGTCACTGACCTTTTGCTGTACCCAGCCACATAGGAGAGGTTGACCAGATACCCCTTGTGGATGCGGAAAAACTGGTCTTGCAGTTCCAGCTCCAAATCCCCGATTTTTGCATAACAGGCAAATTCGCCATCCTTCAAATGCAGCTCGACCCTGTGATTGCTGCTTTCGATGTAGTAGATGCTGTCCAGCGGTACGGTTCGGCTGGTGTTGGCGGATTGGAGCGTCAGCACACGCCCCGGTTTTTCCCTGGCAGTTCCGATCTGCGCAACCGCGCGGGAAAAGACCTGGGCAAACTTTTCTTCGTCCACCGGCTTCAGCAGGTATTGGAACGCCCCCACATCAAAGGCATCGAATACATATCGCTCATAGCCAGTCACAAAGATAATGACCGGCTGTGTCTCGGTTGCCCGCTCCCTGATCTGACCGGCCAGGGCCATACCGTCCAAGCCGGAGCCAGAGGGGGCCAGCTCTATGTCCAGAAAGAGAAGGTCAAACTCCCGATGATCTGCAAGGCAGTCACCGGCAGAAGCGTACTCCACGATCTCACAGGGGCAGGATTGCGCCCCGATCAATGACGAGAGATAGGAGCGGATATTAGCTTCATCATCACAAATCGCTATTTTTATCATGTTGATATTCCTCTATGTGTTTATTCGTTCAAATAGGCGCTGAAGTAAAGCCAGTTGACGTGACTGGACGGTTTGATAGCGTAACTGGACAATCGGAACTGACTGGTCTATTATATCATAATGAAGTCAACTACTGATACAGCAGCAGGAGGTTATCTGTTATGTATGAACTGATACAAGTTTCCCAGCAGAGCTATTACATCCAAAATCCGGCAAAAATCGGGCTGGTGCGGCTGGACGGCCAGGATGTTTGCCTGATCGACAGCGGCAACGATAAGGACGCTGGCCGCAAAGTCCGTCAGCTGTTGGACGCCAACGGCTGGCGGCTCACCGCCATCTACAATACCCACTCCAACGCTGACCATATCGGAGGCAACAGGTATTTGCAGGGCCAGACCGGGTGCAAAATCTATGCGCCGGGGATTGACTGCGCCTTTACCCGCACCCCTGTCCTGGAGCCGTCCTTTTTGTACGGCGGTTTTCCGTGTAAGGAGCTGCGGCACAAATTTCTCATGGCACAGGAGAGCGATGCCCAGGAGTTGACGAGGGAGTGTCTGCCGGAGGGCTTTGAGATCATCCCCCTGCCGGGACATTTCTTTGATATGGTGGGCTTTCGGACGCCGGATGATGTAGTCTATCTGGCGGATTGCCTGTCCAGCCGGGAAACGCTGGACAAGTATCAGATCGGCTTCATCTATGATGCTGCGGCCTATCTGGAAACGTTGGAAATGGTGAAATCCCTGCGGGCAAAAATGTTTGTCCCGGCCCACGCTGCGGCCTCCGAGGATATAGCCGGCCTCGCTCAGTACAACATCGACAAGGTGTTGGAAATTGCGGACAAGATCACCGGCATCTGCCGAGAGCCATTCTGCTTTGAGAAAATCCTGCAAAAGTTGTTTGCGGACTACGGGCTGACAATGAACTTTGAGCAATATGTCCTGGTGGGCAGTACCGTCCGCTCCTATCTGGCGTGGCTGAAGGATACCGGCAGGGTGAACGCTCTGTTTGAAAATAATATGCTGCTTTGGCAGAGAGCATAGCGAGCATACAAGCGGCGCAGGAATTGGCTGACCCATCTCTGCGCCGCTTGCTCCGCCACACTAAAAAATGAAGATATTTTACAAGCCAACATAATCCCCGGCTGTTATAATGGGACGGACAAGGAGGTACACCGCATGAAAAAAGAAGTGCGAACGGTGGTCTACGATGACGAGCTACACATTGAGGCTTACCGTTTTGAGGGCATCGTACAGCCTTTTCCGAAGCATTTTCACGAATACTATGTGATTGGCTTCATGGAGGACGGGGAACGTGTCTTGTCCTGCAAAAATCAGGAGTATACCATCACAAAGGGTGATGTTCTCCTGTTCAACCCAGGAGACAACCACGCCTGTGTTCAGAGTGACGGCGGTACGCTGGATTATCGGGGCTTCAACATCACCAAGGAGGTCATGTTGGATTTGGCGGAGGAAATCACCGGCAAGCGGGAACTGCCCGGATTTTCTCGCAATGTAATCTCTGATGAAGAAATCACCTGCTATCTGCGCCCGCTCCATGAGCTGGTGATGAAAGGCTCCAATGAATTTGGGAAAGAGGAAAATCTGCTGTTTCTGATTTCTTTGCTAAGTCAGCAGTACGGCCAGCCTTTTGAGAACTGCGTCCCGGAGTGCCGGGAGGAAATTGAGAAAGCCTGTGCCTTTATGGAACAGCATTATGCCCAGCGGATTTATCTGGATCAAATCTGCCGCTGTGCCGGATTGAGCAAATCCACCCTGCTCCGGGCTTTTACCTGCTCAAAGGGCGTCACACCGTACAGCTATCTGGAAAATATTCGTATCGGCAAGGCCAAAAAGCTGCTGGAACAAGGTGTTCCCCCCGTTGAGGCGGCACTGCAAACCGGCTTCTCTGATCAGAGCCATTTCACCAATTATTTCAACCGATTTATTGGCCTGGCTCCTGGTGTTTACCGGGACATATTCAGGGACACGGAGGAAATGCCACATGAAAGGTAAAAACACGGCGGGACATTTCTCCGCCCTGCTCACCATCATCGTTTGGGGAACGACCTTTATCTCCACCAAAATTCTGCTGGCCGACTTCCAGCCGGTAGAGATACTGTTCTTCCGCTTTGTCATGGGGCTGCTGGCCCTTCTGCTGGTCTATCCCCGGCGTTTGAAAGGGACGAACAGGCAACAGGAATTGACATTTGCCGTTGCGGGCCTATGCGGGATATGCCTTTACTATCTGCTGGAAAATATCGCACTTACCTACACAATGGCCTCCAATGTCGGGGTGATTATTTCCATAGCCCCGTTTTTCACGGCGCTCCTATCCCACCTGTTTCTAAAAGAAGAAAAGCCTCATGCCAGCTTTTTTATTGGCTTTATAGTCGCAATGGCCGGAATTGCCCTTATCAGCTTCAACGGCTCCAAGCTGGAACTGAGCCCCGCCGGGGACTTGCTGGCGCTGCTGGCCGCGCTGATCTGGGCCTGCTATTCTGTGCTGACAAAGAAAATCAGCGGCTATGGCTACCACACCATTCTTACAACCCGGCGGGTGTTCTGCTATGGCATCCTGTTCATGCTCCCAACGCTGTTCCTGTTCGATTTCAGGCTGGAACTGGCAAGGTTTGCAAATCCTGTGTACCTGTTCAACATTCTCTTTTTGGGATTGGGCGCATCAGCCCTGTGCTTTGTCACCTGGAATTTTGCGGTCAAGGCGCTGGGAGCGGTCAAAACAAGTGTTTACATCTATATGGTTCCCGTGATTACAGTGGTGACTTCCGTGGCGATCCTCCATGAAAAAATCACCGCTCTGGCCGCTGTCGGAACAGCTTTGACACTGGCGGGCCTGCTTCTGTCCGAGAGCAAACTATTTTTGAGAAAAGAGGCAAAGCAAAATGGACTGGCAAAATGAGAAGTGCGTTATGGTGATTGACGAAAGCCTGCCACGGGGCTTACTCGCAAACACGGCGGCAATCATGGGCATCACCCTTGGAAAGAAAATGCCGGAGGTGGTAGGGGCTGACGTAACCGACCAAAGCGGCAACGAGCATCTTGGCATCATCGAGTTTCCTGTGCCGATCCTGCAGGGATCAAAGGAAATTATCAAGCAGATACGGGAAAAGCTCTACCGGCCTGATTTTCAAGATTTAACGGTGGTAGATTTCTCCGATCTGGCCTAGAGGGTGTCTTCAAACTCAAGCAATCCAAACGAGAATGGCAGCAAGCCGGGTAACCGCCAAAAATAGACAGGCACGTTTTTCATATCTGGTGGCGAAACGACGATGAGCTTTGAATTTGAGGAACAGGTTCTCCAC